>SPKZ01004287.1_pt1 | contig 26989 bp, 23 predicted proteins | sample 2456571 | NCBI WGS metagenome assembly SPKZ01 (sample SAMN11192286, study PRJNA482655) | marine metagenome | biome: ENVO:00000447; feature: ENVO:00000244|ENVO:00000211|ENVO:00000569|ENVO:00002023; material: ENVO:00002151; isolation source: ocean water from marine abyssalpelagic zone ... | reverse complement strand
TGGATGCCACCGAGCTGTTTACGCAGCTCGTGGCCCGGGAGAAACTTGGCAGTACCGGACTGGGTGACGGCATAGCAATACCCCATTGCCGCATCGAGAACTGCGTACACCCACTGGGAACGCTGGTCACCTTAGACAAGCCCGTGCCCTTCGACTCCCCCGACGGCCAGCCCGTCGATCTGATGTTCGTACTACTGGTGCCAGACGAAGCTCACCAAGAGCATTTGGATATTCTGGCCTCGCTGGCGCGTCTGTTCAGCCAAACTGACTTCTGCGACACACTGCGCAGCCAAGCCGAACCGGCCCAGCTCTACCAAACGGCCGTCAACTGGCCCGGGTGAACCATGGAGTTGGTAATTATCAGCGGGCGTTCCGGATCGGGTAAAAGTACAGCCCTGCATCAGCTGGAAGACGAGGGTTACTACTGCATCGACAACCTCCCCGTGTCCTTGTTACCTGACCTGGTCAAGGAAGTTCGGCGCGATCCTTTCCAGCACTTCCGCGGCGCGGCCGTGTGTATTGACGCTCGCAATGCCTGGAAGGATCTTGCGCGATTCGACAGCATCATGGGAGAACTGCCGGAGGCACTCAATACAACAGTGTTGTACTTGGATGCAGACGACAATGCCCTAATCAAACGCTTCAGTGAAACTCGCAGAAAACACCCCCTCAGTAGTGAAACACTGCCACTTGCAGACGCGATAGACAGGGAAAGGGATCTACTGGAACCGCTGGCCAGTGCGGCCTCGCTGGTGCTAGATAGCAGCCAGATGACGATCTACGAGCTGCGAGACGCCATACGGCAACGCGTAGTCGGGAACGCCGAGGGTGAGATGTCCATCCTCATACAGTCTTTCGGTTTCAAACGGGGCTTACCCAATGACGCTGACCTAATCTACGATCTGCGTTGCCTGCCAAATCCCCACTGGGTGAAATCCCTACGCGTGAAAAACGGGCTGGACGCGGACGTCGCCGAATTTCTGGAAAATCAACCACTGACCGGCGAGCTCTTTAATGATATCAGCACGTACCTCAAGCGCTGGCTCCCAGAGTATGCCAACAGCAATCGCAGCTACATGACGGTTGCCCTGGGCTGCACCGGTGGCCAGCATCGCTCGGTCTATATGGCCGACCGGCTCTACAAGGCCTTCAAGAGTAACTACCCTCACCTGCATGTGCGGCACCGCGAGTTGCAGCCCTGATACCATGCTGACGCAGACCACCACCATCGTTAACAAACTTGGCTTGCACGCACGAGCGGCTGCCAAGTTCGTGGGCTGCGCCTCCGCCTTCTCCAGCAAGGTGCGTATCGCCGCCGGTGAAGCGCCCGTGGACGGCAAAAGCATTATGTCGGTCATGATGCTGGCCGCAGGCAACGGTACAGAGGTAACACTGGAAGTGGATGGCGCCGATGAGGCCGCCGCCATGGATGCGCTGCTCGCACTGATCGCAAACCGATTCGACGAAGCGGAATAATACCGCCCCCCGGCATAGCCTACGCGTGGTGCTGATCGCCCTTTTCCCGGATAATTGCAGCCTGGCCACCCTCGAGAGAGGGTTTTTTATGCGGATCGAACCATGAGTCAGACAGCCGTAAAATCGCAGACGCAGTTGGACCTGCTATCGCTGGCACTCGGCAGCGGTACGCTGGATGACGTGCGTCGCATGCTGTCCGATATGCCCGCTGCCGACGTTGCCTACCTACTTGAGTCCTCGCCTCCGAAACATCGCCATGTACTGCGGAAGATGCTGGATGATGAGCTCGCTGGCGAGGTCATCAATGAACTCAGCGAGGACCTACAGGCAGATTTCCTGGGCCGCATGGATGCCGAGGAAGTTGCACAGATCACGGAAGGCCTGGACGACGACGACGTCGCTGACATCCTTCAGCAGTTGCCAGACCGTATTACCAATGAAGTGCTGGACTCGATGAACCAGCAGGATCGTGCTCGACTAGAACAGGTGATGCAGCACGCGGATGACACCGCGGGCGGCCTGATGAATACCGACACGATTACCATTCGCGCCGACCTCACGCTGGACGTGGTCCTGCGCTACCTGCGGCGGCACGAAGAAATCCCAGAGATGACCGACAACCTGATCGTGGTGACGCGTAACGACCGCTATATCGGCCTGCTACCACTGCGAACACTGCTGGTGGCCGACCCGGCTGTGTCCGTCCGCGAAATGATGATTACCGATCAGGAACCCATCCCGGCCACGCTGCCGGACGATAACGTGGCGCGTCTTTTCGAGCGCAATGACTGGGTCTCTGCACCGGTGGTCGACGATAACGGCAAACTGCTGGGCCGAATCACCATCGATGATGTGGTAGACGTTATCCGCGAAGACGCAGACCACTCGCTGATGTCCATGGCAGGCCTGGATGAGGATGAAGACACCTTCGCACCCATCCGCCGCACTGCGCCGCGCAGGGCCATGTGGCTGGGCATCAATCTGGTCACCGCCTTTATTGCCGCCTCCTTCATCAACCTGTTCCAGGGCACCATCGAGAAAGTAGTCGCTCTGGCCGTGTTAATGCCTATCGTGGCATCGATGGGCGGCATTGCTGGCACACAGACGCTCACCGTTCTGGTCAGGGGTATGGCCCTGGGTCAGGTTACAGCTACCAACCAGGGTTGGCTGATCAATCGGGAGTTCGCCATCGGGCTGCTCAACGGCGTGACGTGGGCAGGTGTCGTGGCCATTGCTGCCTCTGTCTGGTTTGAAGACTGGACACTAGGCCTGGTGATTGCCTGCGCTATGGTTATCAACCTGGTGACTGCAGGGCTGACCGGCGCCGCACTGCCACTGTTGTTACGACGTATGAACATCGATCCCGCACTGGCAGGTGGTGTTGTGCTAACCACCGTCACGGACGTTGTGGGCTTTGTTTCTTTCCTTGGCCTTGCAACGGTGTTTTATGGCTGACGATACCCACCTTGATGATGAGGACTTCGGACCCAGCAAAACCGAATTGAAGCGGGAGATGACTGCGCGTCAGGACCTAGGAGTGGCACTGACACAACTGAGCGAGCGTGAGTTGACGCAGATCCCGATCGACGATGAGCGCTTGCGCCTCGCGATCGAAGAGGTCAAACGCATAACCACCAAGAGCGCCCGCCGCAGACACTTTCAGTTCATCGGCAAGTTGATGCGCGATATCGACCCCGAGCCCATTCAGCGCGCGCTGGACCTGCTCCATAACGCGCACGTACAGCAGACCGAAGCGTTCCACGAATTGGAGAATCTGCGCGATGCCGTGCTCGCTCAGGGAGACTCCGGTGTGCAACTGGTTATGGATCGCTGGCCGCTGGCCGATCGCCAACAGCTGCGCCAGATAGTGCGCCAGCACGCGAAAGAATCCGGCGCGGGCAAACCACCGGCGGCCAGTCGGAAGCTGTTCAAGTATCTGCGAAGCCTGTCTGAAGAGGCCTAGCGCCGGACTAAGTACGGTTAGGGCCTGACAAGGGAAGGCTTAGGGCCGATTGGGGTCAGCAGACATCGCATCACCGGGCAATGGCGCCCAGTTGGCCAAAACACTGTTAGGGTCTTCGGCACTGCCACCAACGATCGAAGAGGCGGCACTGGCATTATCGAAAATGCGATCAAAAGACACGGTCGGGTTATCCAATGCCCCTTCGACGGTGTAGACGCCACTGGTGAAACGGTTCACCTGATCCTGGAAAACCCGGCTCACTACAAACACACCGGCAGCGACTGGCAGGCCCGCAGCCAGTGCCGCCATCCACGGCAGGTTATTCGCCACCGGCAGGGTGACGACCAGCTCTCCGTCGATAGTACCCGCCACCAGGTCTGAAACGCCGCTAAATTGGAAGCCACTGCCAGCGCCTCGCACCTGCATGCTGGGCACCTCAAGCTTGCCCGCGTTCAGAAACACCTGGGATGTAAGCTGCTCAAAAGGAATTCCTGATTCGAAGGTATGACTGAGGGACAGGCGCCGCACGATATCCGCCAGGTTAAGTATGGAGACAACGCGCAGGGCGCCGCTGGTCCCCGAAGACGCACTGAGGAAGCGGCCTTCGCTGGTTTCGAGCTCGATACGTCCCGTTGCAGAATCGAAGTCAAATGCCTCTGGACCGCCCGGCCACAAAAGAGTCATTTCCGACCGCCCGCTCTCAGTCTCCAAAATGCGCTGATAACCCAGTTGGTCAAAGCTGTCGCCGATATCGCCAAAACTGAGCGGTAAGCGCACACGGGTAGAGTCAGCCTGCCCTGCCGTTCCCTGGCGCCACACCAGTTCCCCCGGTGCCTGTGGCTGCAGTGCAAAACCGGCAATCTCTCCCGTGATCTGCTCTGCAACAATGGCAGGGCCGCTGGAGCGAAGGGCAAGCTCCAGATTACCCAGGTTATTTCCCTGGTAACGCAGCTCGTCCACAGTGACAGACAGTGCTGGCAGTTGCAGCGGTGCTGACTCATCACTCGCCACCGTACTCGCGGGGCTTGCCTCCGGACTGTTAGGGTCCTGATCGGCGCTCAGTTCAGATAGGTTAAGGTAGGACAGCGCCACATCCCCACTCTCGGCGGCGTAGTCCATCGCGAGCGCACCTTCCAGCAGGGCGTTTTTCACGGCGAGGTCCCAGCGCTGGTCCGCTATTGTCAGGTCGATAGACGTGTCAGTAAAGCGGCGCCCCCAGAGCAACACATCCTCCGCAAAAAACTGCTTTGCAGTAATGGGGAACTCGGGAACCGAGGCTTCCGGCGCGTTGGGATCAGGCGTGTTGCCCTGGCTGAAGTACTGCTCGGCAAAATCCAGCCATGACTGAACATCCACCGAGGGCGCGCGTCCGCTGATCAACAAGCCCGAAGACGCTGCGCGATCTTGCGTACGCAGGGTGTTGTCATTGCCGAAGTACAGCGATGCGCCCTCCAATTGCCCGCTTGCCAAGGCAAGAGACAACTGAATGTCCTCAAAGCGAAGCTCAATCGGCAATCGCTCTCTTGTCAGCGGTAACGTCACCTGTAGCTCCCGCTGTTCTTCGGCGGACTTGCGCCAAGGGAGTGGTAGATCCAGTGAGACGCCCGAGAGTGAGGTGGTTGCGGTCAGCTTTGGTGTCTCACCCTGTGGTATATCCACGGTGATATCAACCGGGGTCACACCCTGCGCAAGCTCTAGGGCCGGCAGTGACAACCAATCCGTAAGCGCCTGCGTGTGCACATCGCCCGACACTGAAACCCGCACAGGCTGTGCGCCAGGGGGTGTACTCTGTCCGGAGTCTACCTCGGCAGTGGGCCGCGAATCGTTTACGCCAGAACTTGCAGGCCCCGACACCGCAGGCGCGATTGCCGCAGACACAGGCCGGTCCCAGAGAACGCCTCGTAAATCATCGCTGCGCAGGCCGGTGGTTCCGCTGTAGCTCACGGTGCCGGCCACATCGTAAAGATCGAGGTTAATGGGCGTGATGCCCAGCTCTGCGTCCGCCAATATAGCCCTCACGTCCACACCCGGATTATCCCCGGGACGGTTCAGGTTAAGTGCAAGGTCCAGTGTTGTTTCAAGATCGCCGGAGAGGGTCCAGGCCTCAAAGGCGTTATTCGTCAGCGTGGCAATGGGCGAACCATTGATCACTGTCAGGCCGTCTGCCGCAGGGCCGCCCAATACAGTATGCGCTTTGAGCTGAATTTCTTTTGCGCTGTCCTGCCAGGTCTCCACCGACAGGGACTGAACGTGTGAGTCCAAAAGTTGCGCCTGGTCCGCCCAGACGCTGACACGCGCATCATCAATCAGTACGGTACCCGCGAAGCGGGAAATCGCAGGCCAATCAGGACTGTAGGTCAGTGCGGTGTTGGCCAGATCAAAGCCGAGTTGCACCGTGCGGTAGGGGGCGCCGCCCTTCCCTTTCAGGCTTCCACGCCATAGGAAGGCGCCGGTGTTTACATCACCCTCACCAATACTTTGACGCAGCCAACTGAGCAGGCCTTCGTTCAGGGTATACGGCAGGTACTTGTTGCGATGAATGGGATCGGCCTCAGATAGGCCTACCAACAACTCCATCTCTATGCCCTGTGGCTGAGCCGAGAACGGTACCGTCAGACCAAAGAGGGCGCGCACATCCCCCTCCGCCCCGGCTGCCCGCACCAGTGAGCTGCCCAACTGCAAGGCCTCCTTGTCCCAGTCGATACTGATCCGGGCACCAAAGTCATCGAACACCAGGGGGCTGTCATACACGGTTGGAAATGCCATGGAAAACGGTGCGCTGTCTAGCAACACCCACCCGCTGCCGGGGCGAAGGTCCAGAAACCCTTGGGCACCGCGCACCCCCGGTGCCCCTCGCCAACTCTCTACCGCAACGTCTTCAAAGCTGGCCTCCAGGGCCCAGTTATCAGCCATGGCCTGTAACGATTCAAAATTGAACTCGGCGCTGACCAGGCGACCACTGGGCGAGAGCGTGTCGAACACAGAAGCCAGCCCGGTCGGCACCGGCTCAAGACTGGTTAGGAACGCATTCAAAGGCGCTAACTCGATGGCTTCGGCGCGCAGCCTGAGGCTATTTTCCCTCAAGTCCGCCTGCAGGCGCGGCAACTCAACCGCATTTCCCTGATGGGCGATCTGGACATCCTGCATAAAGGCGGTCCAGCGATCACGCTGGCGTTGCAGGCTGGCTGTTAGTTGCAATGCCTCCAACGGCACCTGTGCGCTACCCGCCTCCCCGGCACGGCGCAGATCAAGCGACTCAGACGCCAACGCCAGCTTGACTTCCGGCTCGCCAGAGGCCCAACTGACCCACAACTGCAGCTCGCCTTCGCCGCTGGCCCGCACCGGCACATTGTCCGGAAGGAAGCGGCTCAGCACATCAATATCATTGAGCCTTAGCCGCGCATGTAAGTCGCCGTCGTAAGTATCCAGATTAAAGGGATTGCCAACCCCCCGTGCTGCCACATCTATGCGCACACCGGCAGCCGTGGTTAGCGTCGAGGCAAGGATGCGCTGACTACCCATACGATCCAGTTGCAAATCCAGACTCAGGGAGCGGCTATCACCGTCTTCAAACGCAAGGTCAAGCCGATTGCCCACCAGTTCGAGCCGCTCTACGTTACGCAGAAAATTCTCAAACCAGGCGCGGAACTGCCCACCGCCGCCGCCACCGAACCCCGCTATAGTGATGCGGCCGTCAACATCCACAGCGCCCGACAGTGACAAACCGCGTAGCTGCACGCGACGGCCTGTTAGTTGACGATTGTTCAATGTATGAAATGCATCCAGAGTGAAGCGACCCTCTGCCAGCTCCACTGGCGGGATGCCCGGATCATCGAAGACAATCTTGAGGTCCGTAAACACCAGCTCGGGATTAAACGTGCGCCAGTCACCCCGCACCTCACGCGCCTCTATGGTGAAGGGCAGTCGCGCATTGAGCTGCGACAGTATGTCATCCTGGTAGCCACCGATATTGGACATCAGGTAGCGCCCGAGACTCACATAAAGCGCAACCAGCACCACTGCAATCACAGCGATGCCCCAAAGCACTCGACTCAACTTGTGAAAAAGGGAGTTCTCCAAAACGTCTCTCGTTCGACCACTCAGCAGCAGGTGTTTACTACTTAGAGCAATACAATGTCGAAGTGTTCCTGCCCATAACCGGGCTCAACCCGGAAACTGATGGTTTTGCCGATGAACTCCTCCAGGTCGGCCACGTTGGACGATTCCTCATCCAGCAAGCGATCAACCACGGCCTGGGAGGCTAGCACCAGCAGGTTGTCATTCTCATAGGCGCGGGCGTCGCGCATAATTTCACGGAAAATCTCATAGCACACTGTCTCCGCCGTCTTCAGCACACCTCTACCGTTACATACGGGACAGTCTTCACACAGGAGATGTTCCAGGCTCTCGCGCGTACGCTTACGCGTCATCTCCACCAACCCCAGTTCGGACACACCGGTAATCTTGTTACGCGCGGGATCCCTGGCCATCGCCTTCTCGAGGGTGCGGTGCACCTGTCGCTTGTGTTCAGCATCCTGCATATCGATAAAGTCGACGATAATTATGCCGCCCAGATTGCGCAGCCGCAGCTGTCGTGCCAGCGTGGTTGCGGCCTCGAGATTGGTTTTGAAAATGGTCTCTTCCTGGTTTTTTCTCCCCACGAACGAGCCGGTGTTCACATCGATAGTGGTCATCGCCTCAGTCTGGTCGATAATCAGGTAACCACCGGATTTCAGCTCCACCTTGCGGCTTAAAGCCTTTTGAAGCTCTTCCTCGATGCCGTGGATGTCGAACAGTGGACGTTCACCGGGGTAGTGTTCCAGTAGCTCGCTTATCTCAGGCACGTAGTCGCCGCAAAAGGAGGCGAGCGCGGTGTAGCTCTCTTTGCTGTCTACCCGGACCCGTTCAACGCCGGGGCGGGCCAGATCGCGCACTGTACGCAGGTGCAGCGGCAGATCTTCGTACAAAAGTTCAGGCTTGGTAGCTGCCTTGGCGCGGCGGGACACTGCTGTCCAAAGCCGGCGCAGGAAGCGCAAGTCTGCCGCGATTTCATCGGCGCCTGCTCCCTCGGCGGCCGTTCTCAATATGTAGCCGCCGCCTATGTCAGCGTCTTCTTCCACCAGGGCGCTTGCCAAGAGCTGCTGCAGACGCTCTCGCTCCTCGGAATCGTCAATCCGCTGCGACACGCCCACGTGATTACCGTCAGGCATATACACCAGATAACGGGACGACACCGAGAGCTGCATGGTCAGCCGCGCGCCTTTGGTACCCAGCGGATCCTTGGTGACCTGCACAATGATCTTTTTACCGTCGTGCACTTGCTCACTGATAGAGGCAGTGTCGCTTTCCACAATGTCAGAAACGTGGATGAAGCTATTACGCTCCAAGCCAATGTCGACAAAGGCTGCCTGCATACCGGGCAACACGCGACGGACTTTGCCCGCGTAGATATTGCCAACGACACCGCGACTGGCGCTGCGCTCGATGTAGATATCCTGGGTAGCACCATTTTCAACCACGGCAACGCGGGTCTCCATGGGTGTAACGTTCACCAGAATCTCTTCACTCATTGCGCAGGTCTCCGGTGGTCAGGTGCGAAGGAATGCCCTGGGCCGTCAGCAGGGCCCAAGTCTCGTGCAGGGGTAAGCCCACAACATTACTGTAGCTGCCCTGTATGGAGGTGACAAAAGCACCACCTAGGCCCTGAATGCCATAGCCACCCGCCTTATCGTAAGGCTCATCCGTTGCCAGGTAGGCTTCACAGGTTGCCCGGTCAAGGCCGGCAAAGGTAACGTCAGTGATGACCGACTCGACGATGGAACTGCTATTCGCGATCAGGCAAATACCCGTCATCACCTGGTGTGTGCGTCCACTCAAACGGGCCAGCATAGCGAGACCAGCACGCGCATCGGCAGGCTTACCCAAAATATCCCCATCGACAACGACCGACGTATCTGCAGCAAGTACCGCGCAGTTCGGGTAGAACGCGGCAACTGTTTTGGCCTTCTCCGATGCAATACGCTCAACATACTCGCGCGCGGCCTCAGCGGGCATGGGTGTCTCGTCGATATCTGCGGACTGCACGCTGAAGCTCACACCCAATTGCGTCAGTAGTGCATGCCGACGCGGGCTGGCAGAGGCAAGTATCAATTGCGTCATAGGTAGATCAAGTCACTTGAAACGTGCGCCTGAGGCCACGCAACAGAGGCAGAACCAGCAACCAGCAGGCGGCACTGGTGAGGGCTGGGAGCAGGAAAGTCAATTCCCGGGCACCTGCACCCTCAAGGGTTTGCAGCCACTGACAAAGCAGTTGATGAATGCCGATCAGGATAAAAACCACGGCACTTTGCTGAACCGGCGTGAATAGCCGAATACGTTGATACAGGAGCAGCGCAAGCACCGTAATCACAATCAGCGCCAGCGCATTCTGACCCAGCAATGCGCCCTCAAGGACATCCATACATAGCCCTGCAATCAGGGCCGTGAACACGCCTGCGCGGTGGGGCAAGGCAATGGCCCAGTAGAGAACCACCAGAGCCAACCACTCGGGCCGCCAATGTTGCAGCACAACGGGCAGCGGCAACACTGCCAGCACCATGGCGACAAACAAGGTCGAGGGAATTACCCAGTAGCCGTGCCATTCGTCAACGGCCATCAGTTCTCCTCGTCGGGACGGGAGTCGCTGAACACCAGTAGCACATGTCGGCTACGGTCCAGGGCAGCGCTGGGCGTGGCCACAATGCGGGCGAAGGCCTGCCCAGGGTCACGATCCACCGAGGCAACAACCGCCACGGGATAGCCTGCGGGAAAGCGCCCACCCAGACCAGAACTGACAAGCAGATCGCCTTCGCGAATATCCGTCGTGGCGGATACGTGATGAACCTCCAGCGCCGTCAGCGAACCGTTACCCTCTGCGATCGCTCGCACACCGTTGCGATTTACCTGAACAGGAATGGAGTGCGTCGCATCAGTGATGAGCAAGACCCGTGCATTCAGCGCACCCACCTCAACGACCTGCCCCATCAGTCCGTCGGCATCGATCAGCGGCTGCCCCAGATACACCCCGTCGTCCTCACCTTTATTGACGATCAACTGCTGACGCGCTGGATCGGGGGACACACCAATCAACTCTGCCACCAGCACATCATCGCGTAGCAAAGCCGTGGAGTTGAGCAGGGAGCGGAAGGCAGCGTTATCGGCCTGAAGCGAGGCCATCTGCTGGGTACGGCCCTGCATCACCAGATTCTCCCGCCGCAGGCGCTCGTTCTCTTCCTGCAGTTCGGTTCGGCTGGTGATGTGTGTATTAGACCACTCATCAATACTCGCAGGCACATCAGCCAACCAGTAGACCGGCGAAAGCAAGGTATCCAGGAAAGCGCGGGAATAACTGAAGGTGTTGAAGCGCAGGTCTGCGAGGATCAGACCCACGACAACCACTAAGGCCAGTGCGAGACGTGCACCCAGGTGCGATTCTTTGACGAACAGCGGTTTGATGACAGCTCCCTGCGAATCAGGTCAGTGCCGCCGTCACACCGCTACTCGGTGGACAGCAGATCTATTGTCTGGCGATCCATTCGCTCCATCGCGATACCACCACCCCTTGCGACACAGGTCAAGGGATCTTCGGCAACGATGACGGGCAGACCGGTTTCTTCAGAGATGAGACGGTCCAGATCACGCAACAGGGCTCCACCCCCGGTCAGCACAATGCCGCTCTCGGCAATGTCGGCGGCCAATTCGGGTGGCGACTGTTCCAACCCTGTCTTTACCGCCTGAACAATCGATGTCAGCGGGTCCTGCAGGGCTTCCAGTATTTCGTCGCTATTCAGTGTGAAGCTGCGAGGCACACCCTCTGCAAGGTTACGCCCGCGAACATCGATCTCGCGCAGTTCACTGCCGGCAAACGCACAGCCGACTTCTTTCTTGATACGTTCCGCCGTGGCATCGCCAATCAGGCTGCCGTAACGGCGACGAACGTGGGAGACGATGGCCTCGTCGAAGCGATCTCCGCCAATGCGGACGGAATCACGGTACACAACGCCATTGAGAGAGATAATCGCGATTTCAGTAGTGCCACCGCCTACGTCAACCACCATGCAGCCCGTGGCTTCTTCCACACTGAGTCCGGCACCAATCGCCGCAGCCATGGGCTCTTCGATCAGCCGCACTTCCCGGGCACCCGCACTCAGGGCAGATTCGCGAATGGCGCGGCGCTCCACCTGGGTAGACATACAGGGCACACACACCAGCACCCGCGGGCTGGGGCGAATGAAGCGGCTTTCATGCACTTTGGAAATGAAGTGCTGCAACATCTTCTCGGTCACCTGGAAGTCGGCGATCACGCCGTCTTTCAGGGGCCGGATGGCCGTGATGTTGCCGGGCGTACGGCCCAACATGCGTTTCGCCTCGGCACCCACGGCTTCAATGGTTTTGATGCCGTTGTGAACACGGATGGCAACTACAGAGGGCTCGTCCAGGATAATGCCCTGGTCGCGCACATAAATCAGAGTGTTGGCGGTCCCCAGATCGATCGAGAGATCGTTGGAAAACAGACCGCGCAGTTTCTTCAACATGGAAATCGTCTACCTTTCGACGCGTCAGCTTCTCGCGCCATGGGGCGAGGCTGTAAGGGTGTAATTCGTGGTCGTTAACCGGGCTGCTTTCACCGCGTGCGTGGGCGGATGAACCATTCTCGTTTTACCCTGTTGACGTTCGGATTAATGTAACAATGCCGGGGATACAGGGCAAGGCACAAATGTGATAAGTTTGCGCCCTCTCGCGTGTCGTTACGCGCCCAAAACCGTTTTTGCAGTAAGCTCGAATTCTATGTCTATAGCAGAGGACGATATCGCCCAGGTCGCTGATTTGGCGCGCATTCGAATTGCCCCCGAGCAGGTGGCCGAAGTCACTGACAGCATCGGCAGAATCCTGACCCTTGCCGACCAGTTACAGGCGGTGGATACCACCGGGGTGGAACCCATGGCGAATCCGCATGATGCGGTACAGCGACTGCGCGACGATGTGGTAACAGAAACCAATCAGCGCGAGGCGTTTCAGGCAATCGCACCCGCGGTGGAATCCGGTCTGTATCTGGTTCCCCAGGTCATCGATTAGAAGCGGAGCGCGATCATGCACGATTTATCGCTGGCCGACATTATCAGCGGCCTGCAAACGGGGCAGTTTTCCAGCACCGAACTCACCCAGGGCTATCTGGCACGCATCGACGAGTTGGACGGACAACTCAATAGCTTTATCACCGTCGACCACAAGGCGGCTTTAGCCAGCGCTGAACAAGCCGATCAGCAACGCGCGGCCGGCAATGAGGCGGCGCTGCTGGGTGTGCCCATCGCCCATAAAGACATTTTTTGCACACGCGGCGTGCGCACTAGCTGTGGTTCGCGCATGCTCGACAACTTCGTGCCGCCCTACGACGCGACCCTGATCCAACGCTTCAACGCCAGCGGCGCCGTGTCACTGGGCAAGACCAACATGGATGAGTTCGCGATGGGCTCATCCAATGAGAACAGTTTCTATGGGGCCGTACACAACCCCTGGGATACCGACAGGGTCCCCGGAGGTTCCAGCGGCGGTTCAGCTGCCGCCGTGGCAGCGGGCCTTGCGCCAGCGGCGACGGGCACCGATACCGGCGGTTCTATTCGCCAACCCGCAGCCTTTTGCGGCATTACCGGCCTCAAGCCCACGTATGGTCGGGTATCGCGCCTAGGCATGGTGGCCTTTGCCTCCAGCCTTGACCAGGCCGGCCCCATGGCGCGCTCTGCGCAGGATTGCGCCATCCTGCTCAACGTTATGGCGGGACAGGATCCACTGGATTCCACATCGGCAGCAGAACCCGTGCCGGACTATTGCACCGACCTCGATGCACCGCTGTCGGGCCTGCGCATCGGTCTGCCCGCTGAGTACTTTGGCGAAGGTCTGGACGCCACCACGGAGCAGCAGATTCGCGCTGCACTGCAAGAACTTGAAAAGCTGGGTGCCACACTAGTGGATATCAGCCTAAAGACCACAGAACTGGCGATTCCTACCTACTACATTGTGGCTCCCGCCGAGGCCTCAACTAACCTGTCGCGGTTTGACGGCGTGCGGTACGGGCACCGCTGTGAAGACCCTGAAGACCTGCTGGATTTATACACGCGCACCCGCGAAGAAGGCTTTGGCGACGAAGTTAAGCGCCGCATCCTGGTAGGCACCTATGCCTTGTCGGCTGGCTACTACGACGCCTATTACAAGAAGGCCCAGCAAGTGCGCCGTGTCATCCGTGATGACTTCATGACTCAGTTTGAGCAGGTTGACGTGATCGCCGGACCCACCACACCAGGACCCGCATTCAAGCTGGGCAGCAAAGGCAATGACCCCGTCGCCATGTATCTGGAAGACGCTTACACGCTCGCCGTCAACCTGGCCGGTTTGCCCGGCATGAGCATCCCCGCGGGTACTGCGGATGGCTGCCCCGTGGGTTTGCAGCTTATTGGTCGTCACTTTGATGAGAGTCGACTCCTGAATGTCGCTCACCAATTCCAACAGGCCACAGATTGGCACCAGCAGCGTCCATCTCTGTCTCAGGAGACTGCAGCATGAGTTGGGAAATGGTGATTGGGCTGGAAGTCCACCTGCAAATGGCCACACAGTCGAAGATTTTTTCCGGTAGTGCCACAGCCTTTGGCGCGCCACCGAATACACAGGCCAACGCGGTCGATCTGGCAATGCCGGGTATGCTGCCCGTGCTGAATGCTGAAGCTGTACGCTTTGCTGTTATGTTCGGGCTGGGTGTGGGCGCGGAGATCGGCAAGCGCTCCGTGTTCGATCGCAAGAACTACTTTTATCCGGATTTGCCCAAGGGCTACCAAATCAGCCAGTTTGAGCAGCCCATTGTGGGCCGCGGAGAGTTCGTGATTCCGCTGGCGGATGGCAGCACACATACCATAGGCATCACACGCGCTCACCTCGAAGAAGACGCGGGAAAGTCCCTGCACGAAGACTTTCAGGGTCAAACCGGTATCGATCTCAATCGCGCCGGCACGCCGCTACTGGAGATCGTGACAGAGCCAGACTTTCGTAGCGCCGAGCAGGCTGTGGCCTACCTTAAGTCCCTGCACAGCCTGGTGACCTATCTCGGGATTTCAGACGGGAATATGGCCGAAGGTTCGATGCGCTGCGACATCAACCTCTCACTGCGTCCCAGCGGGACTGACGAATTGGGCACGCGCACCGAAATCAAGAACGTCAATTCGTTCCGTTTTGTGGAGCGTGCGATTCGCTTCGAATCGGCGCGCCAACTGGACATCCTCGAAGACGGCGGCAGTATCACACAGGAAACGCGTCTCTATGATGCCGACCGCGATGAGACGCGCAGCATGCGTAGCAAAGAAGTCGCCAATGACTACCGCTACTTCCCCGAGCCCGACTTACTGCCGGTTGTTATTGACGACGCGTATATCGAAGCCGTGCGCCAATCGCTGCCGGAGTTGCCCAGGGACAAACGCCAGCGTTTCGCCGATGAGTACGAGTTGAGCGATTACGACGCAGCCGTACTGTCCGACAGCCGAGAGCTGGCCGACTACTTTGAAACGGTGGCCAAGCACTGCGGCGAGGCGAAGATCGCTGCTAACTGGGTTCAGGTAGAGTTACTCGGGCAGCTGAACAAGGCCGACTTGCCCCTGTCGGAATGCCCGGTACCTGCGCCGGCACTGGGTGGCCTGATCGCGCGCATTACCGATGGCACCATCTCTGGAAAGATCGCCAAGCAAGTGTTTGAAGCTATGTGGAATGGTGAGGGTGACGCCGATGCCATTATTGAGGCGAAAGGCCTGAAACAGGTCAGCGACACCGGCGAACTGGAAAGCATGATCGATGAGGTCATTGCCGAGAGCCCGGACCAGCTCGCCCAGTACCAGGCTGCCGATGATGGAAAGCGCAAGAAACTCGTCGGCTACTTCGTGGGCCAAGTCATGAAGCGTTCCAAAGGCCAGGCCAACCCCCAGCTCGTCAATCAACTTCTGGCCAAGAAACTGAGTTAGTCAGGGCTATCGACATGAAAAAAGACAAAGAGAAGGTACTGGACGACGTCTGGACCGAAGATCACGTGAGAAGTTTTCTGGACTTCAAACCCTACGATGGCAGCGACCCCGACTTCCACGCACTCCTGAAGGCTTACCAGAGCATGCGTGCGTCAGATTTCGAACTGTTCGTTGGGTTTTTCCTGGATCAGCAACGCAATCTCGATGCGACAGGACCCGACGGTCGCACGGTTAAGGCCATTATCAACGAACACCGCCGCAGCAGTGCGTATGCGGATGTTCTCGACAAGGCGGGTGCGGCCTAGACGCGTTTATTACTGGGGTTCGTAAGGTACACGGCCCTTCATGAAGCGTTCACGATTCTCACGCTTCTTCTCTTCGCTCTTGCGCAACAGGATATACAGAGCCCCCGTGCCACCATGCCGGGGCTGGGCGCTGTGAAACGCCTGCACAACCTCCAACTGACGCAACCAGTGGTTGCTGCAGCCTTTGAGAATGGAACTGCGCTCCTGCTCGGGTTTGCTTTCGCCCTTGCCATGAATCAACAGTGCACTGCGTAAACCGAGTCGATAGGATTCTTCGATAAAATCAAACAGCTCACGCCGGGCGCGGGTCGCTGTCATGCGGTGCATATCCAGCCTCGCCTCTGGCTCGTAGCGGCCCTGTTTCAATTTCCTGAACACACCGTTCTGAACACCGGGACGCTTAAATTCCAACACGAACCAGGGATCCAGAGGCTCTATGCCCTCTTCATCCAAAATGTTCCTGTCGGTGATCGGGGCCTGCGCAGCAGCACGCCGGCGCCGGGCAATCTGTTCATCGTCTGATGTGCCCTTTGCGCCACCGCGTGGCGCGGCGCGCGACTCCCGCTTAAGCGGTGTCACATCTGCCATTTCCTCAAGGAAGAGTTTGTCGTCGTCGTTCACGTTGCTGGTGCGGGGTAAGGTTCACGCGCTAGTATAATGCAGCATGAGCACAGACCCGACAGAAAATGATGCGGGCCAGCACTGCCCGCTCTGCGGCGCAGACAATCACTGCGCCATCGCAGCAGGAAAAAACGCAATTCAGTGCTGGTGTATGAGGACTGAGTTCCCGCAGACCTTACTCGACCGTGTGCCCGACGAGGCAAAGAATCGCGTGTGCATCTGTGAACGCTGTGTACAACAGGCTCTGACAGGAGTTAGCGAGTGAGAGGCAATGTAGTTGGAGGCGTGGGTTATCTGGTCGAGGGTGCCAAGCTGCTAACGCACCCCTCACTGCGTTTGTTCGTGATCGTTCCACTGCTGGTCAACATTGTCATCTTTGGCACCCTGGTGGGCGCCGGCCTGAGCTACCTCAGCGGCCTCATAGATACATGGCTTTCGTGGATACCCGACTGGCTGGGCTTTATTGAGTGGGTGCTGTGGCCATTACTGTGGCTGGCGGTGAGCCTTATCATGGGTTACACCTTCACCGCCGTCGCCTTGATCATAGCCTCCCCCTTTAATGCGTTATTGGCAGAGAAAGCCGAAGAGTTAGTTACCGGGCGACCGGTAGACTCACTGGAGGGACTGGGCCCCGCCCTGCTCGCCGTGCCGCGGGGAATACTACGGGAGCTGAGCAAATTGCTCTACTACCTGCCCATGGCGGCGTTCGTCATCATTGTGAGCTTCCTGCCGGGCATCAATATTGTGGCGCCGTTGCTCTGGTTTGCGCTGGGGGCCTGGATGATGAGCATCCAGTTCGTTGACTACCCCATGGACAACCACCAGCTGAGCTTCGCTGACGTTAAAGAAGCTGTGCGCTCCAGGCGCCTCAGCAGTATGGGTTTCGGCGGCGTTGTCGCGTTGTGCACGGGCATTCCCGTGATCAACTTCTTTGTTGTGCCATCGGCCGTGGTGGGCGCGACACTGTTATGGTGCCGCGAGCTATCGCCAGCGTCCGGATTCAGCGAGCGCCGCGCTTAGTTAAGCAATGCTTCCGGGGGGTGAGTGCATTCCAGGCGTGAACCCAGGAGAGCTTCGAGGTCTGGCAGCAAGAACGCATCGTCCTCGCTGGCGAAGCTAATGGATGTACCCGATGCACCGGCCCTGCCCGTCCGACCAATCCGGTGAACGTAATCCTCGGGATCTTCAGGCAAGTTGTAGTTCACCACGTGGCTGACGCCATCAACGTGAATGCCGCGGCCCGCAACGTCTGTGGCCACCAGAACGCTGATGTCACCGCTCTTGAACTGTTCCAGTGTGCGCGTACGTTTGGCCTGGGCAATCTCACCGGACAAAATCCCGCAGGCAAATCCTGCACGGCGCAGCTTTTCGTGTAAGCGACGCACCTGATCACGGCGATTCGCAAAGACAATGACGCTCTTGGCATCATCACTGCGAAGCAGATTACTCAGAACCCTAAAGCGCTGCTCACTGCTCACCAGGTAGACCTTTTGGTCAACGGTATCCGTTGCTACATGCTCAGGCTCAATCTCGATTGTAATGGGCTCGTAAGTCCATTGTTGCGCAAGGTTGAGAATGTCCTGGGTGAACGTTGCGGAAAACAACAGCGTTTGACGGTTTTCTTTGCGCGGGGTCGCACGAACAATACGCTTTACCTGAGGGATGAAGCCCATATCGAGCATACGGTCTGCTTCGTCCAGCACCAAGGTCTCTACCCGATCCAGATACAGATCACGCCTACCTGTGAAATCCAGCAGCCTCCCAGGCGTGGCAACCACCAGATCAACCACATCACTGCTGAGGCGATTCAACTGCTTCTGATAATCCATGCCACCAATCAGCGTGACGGTCTTGAGACCTGTGTACTTTCCAAGCTCGGCCGCATCCGCCGCAATCTGCATCACCAGCTCTCGCGTGGGTGCAATCACCAATGCGCGTGGCTCGCCCAGGAAACGTTCCCCCTCGTAGGGATGATTCAAGAGGTCATTGAATATCGTAATAAGGAATGCAGCCGTCTTACCGGTGCCAGTCTGGGCCTTGCCGATGGCGTCGTGGCCCTGCAGAGTATGCGGCAAAATACCGCCCTGAATGGGCGAGCAATACTGGAAGCCAAGGTCCGCGATACCATGCATCAAATCGTTGTGCAGGCTCAAATCATGAAAACGGGTCTCGCCCTCCTTGGGCTCGACCTTGAATTGCTCAATACTCCAGGGAGCTGCATCAGACGATTTTCCTTTGCCGCGCCGACGGTTACGTCCACTCTTCTTATGAGCAGACTGGGTCTCACGCTTTGCGTTTTCGCCCTTGGTGCCGTCGTGTCGGCCCTCGCCCTGTCGGGCGACCTGTTGCGCGTCATTTGTTTCGCGCACGGGAGCAGTGGACTCGGCGTTTTTCGCCTGGCCGCTCAATCGCCCCACAAGATTCTTGATCAAACCGTTTACCTGTTGCTGTTCAAAAAGCGCGCTAGTGTATCACTTTTCGTACAGACCCGGTGCGGAAACCTCCCTAACCCCGGTGCCACTCCGACCGCTGCCAGTAGCAGCAGCCGGGACGGTCAGACGGCGTGAATATGGTTCAGGCCATATTGGGGAATAGCTTGGACAGGTAGTAGTCAGCACTGGTGAAGCGACCACCCCCGGTGACCAGCAGGCTCAGCAGCATCACAAAGTAAGTCACTGCGAACTCAATGCCATTATTGAGGATAACGAAGTTGCCCTTCTCGGTGAGCCAGCGGTAGTTGCCGTGCTCACGCAGTATGTCCTTGGCGGCGCCCAGGCGTGCCGCCACGTCCTGCGCACTGGAGTCCGCGATAGCCGCCCAGCCGTTGTCCCAATGCACGGCCAAAGCAGCAACCACCATAGTGATCATGAGCGGAATGGAAATCCAGCGAGTGGCTAATCCAATAAGCAGCAAAAGGGCGCCAATTGCTTCGGTGTAAGCCGCGAGATAGGCCATCACCGTGGGAAAGGGCAAGCCAAGTCCCCAATCCGGGTTTCCAAACCACTCGATAGTGCTATCGATACCAGAAATTTTCTGGGTACCTGCCATCCAAAACACGGGAACCAGATAGAGGCGCAGGGCCAGCGGGGCCAGCCCATCGAGATACTGTAATCGCGGAAAAAGCGCGTTGTGTATGGTGTAATACAGGTTAGCGAGAGCGTTCATTTTTTTGTCCATGCGTTTGTTGTGCGAGTCTGACCGCGACCGGCGCAAAAAGTTTAGACGGGTTTTACAAACACAACACCAATGCCAATTATTGCCAAACAGGCGCACGGTCCACTGCTGAAGGAAACCCGCGCACTCCTTGCTATTGCCTGGCCCATGTTCATTGCCCAAATGGCGCAGATGGGCACTGGCGTGGTCGATACCATCATGGCCGGCCGCTACAGTGCGACGGACCTGGCGGCCATCGCCATTGGCTACAATATCTGGCTTCCGATTTACCTGCTGTTTATTGGGGTCATGCTCGGGGCGACGGCCATTATTGCCCAGGACTATGGCGCAGGTAGGCTGTCGCGCATTCGTGACACATTGCCACAATCACTCTGGCTGGCGGTTGTCCTCGGCGTTATTGCCGGTCCGCTATGCTTCTTCAGCGGCCCCCTGCTGGATCTGCTGAGCCTCGACCAAACCACCAGCGATAAGAGTCTTAGCTACCTGCGCGCAGTGGCTTTTGGCATGCCGGCCGCGGCCATTTTCAATGCGCTGCGCTGCCATACACAGGGCATCGGCATCATGCGCCCCTTCGCCATCGCCAGTGTTATCGGATTCTTCGCCAACATCCCCTTGAACTATGCTTTTATTTACGGCCGCTGGGGCGCACCGGAACTCGGCGCGGCGGGCTGTGGCTGGGCCACAGCCATCTCAATGTGGTTAAGCCCCATCCTGATCAGCGCGTATATCGCTAGAGCCGACAGCCTGAAACCTTATCTTCCACCGCTGAAGTGGGTATGGCCGGTATGGGAACGCATCATCGAGATCAGTCGCATCGGCCTGCCTATCGGCCTCGCTTTTTTCCTTGAGGTCGCCGTGTTCTCGGTCATCGCTCTGATGATTGCCACGCTGGGCAACACCGCCATGGCATCACACCAGATTGCGTTCAATGTTTGGGATGTTGTTTACATCCCCTTAATCAGTATTGGTTCGGCCATGGCCACCCGCATCGGGCACGCGATCGGCGCCCAGGATAAGCCGCTGGTGCTGCTCTCAGTGAAGTCAGGTATGTGGATGAGCCTGCTGATTGCGCTGCTTTGTATGCTGGTGCTACTGCTGATGCCCGGCACTATAGTTCGCGCTTACACAGGCGACAGTGAAATTTACGCCATGGCAGTGGGTCTAATTCGGCTGGCTTCGCTGTTCATTCTTATCGATGCTGTGCAGGTGGCCGCGGCCTTTTCATTACGTGCGTTCAAAGACACTCGCTTTCCCTTTGTCGCGATGTGCATCGCCTACTGGCTGTTCACACTGCCACTGGGATACTGGCTGGGGATTATGCGGGCAGAGGATGCCGCCGCCGGGACAGAAGGCTTCTGGCAAAGCATGATTGCCGGCATCACGATCGCCGCCGTGCTGATAATTTGGCGTCTGGTCGTCACGCTGAAGCGCCCCCTTCCCAAGGTATCGTCTCCCGACGACTATCTTCCCGGCTGGGACTGACCTAGGTCACGCCACAGTCAGGACAGTCGGGCCGGGGCGCTGTGGCCAGCCGCTGCACCTGGGCAGTCGCAAGGTCCAGCACTAACAGCGCGTGATACAGCGGTTCCCCGAGCCCGGCCAGCACTTTGATAGTTTCCATGGCCTGCAAGCTACCCAATACACCCACCACCGGCGCGAGCACACCGCTGTCTCTACAGTTAAGCGCCGTGGCCTGCCCCTCTACGGGGTAAAGACAGCGGTAGCAGGGACCCCCTGTGGCCGGGTGGAAAACACTGAGCTGTCCTTCATTCCGCACGGCAGCGGCAGAAATCAGTGGCACCTTTGCAGCAATACAACTGCGATTAAGCGCAAAACGAATCGGGTAATTATCACTGGCATCAACAACCGCATCGACGCCCCTAACACGATTCGGCACCTCGGCCTCGATAAGATCCTGTGGTAACACTTGAATGTTTATGCGGCTATTAATAGCCCGTAAATGGTTCGCCGCAGACTGCGCCTTGTTCATACCCAGGCCCAACTCACTGTGAACCGGTTGACGCTGTAGATTACTCAGCTCCACCGCGTCACCGTCCGCAAGAATCAGGGTGCCAACACCCGCACTGGCGAGGTACATAGCGGCAGCACTGCCCAAGCCGCCGAGGCCGACGATCAGCACCGTTGCCGCTTTCAATGACTCCTGCCCTGCAATATCGAATTGCGGCAGCATCAACTGCCGCGAATATCGCAGCAGTTCGTCGTCATCCAGCATAACGCCCTCCCGTGATGCGTGCCTGGCCCGCCAGGTCTGCTCGCGTCGACACGTCGCAGAAACCGCGGGCGCTGAGCATATCGGCCACGGCCGCGGCCTGATCGTAACCGTGCTCCAGCAACAACCAGCCATTGGACTGCAGATAGTTTGGCGACTTGACAACAATATGTTCCAGGTCGGCAAGGCCGGCGTTGTCAGCGGCTAGTGCTGACGCCGGTTCAAACCGCAAATCACCCTGCGCCAGGTGCGGATCTCCGGGCGACACATAGGGCGGGTTTGCAACAATCAGGTGATAGCGCTGGTTACCCAAGGCTGCGAACCAATCCGACCGTTTACAGGATACGTTCGCAAGCGCTAAGCGCTGCGCATTACTAAGCGCGCACGCCACCGCTCCCTCGCTGTTATCCACGGCGTGTACAGTCCACGCGCGCCGCTCGCTGGCAAGGGCCAACGCAATCGCTCCGGATCCCGTGCCAAGATCAAGTACCTCAGCTTGCGCCGGCAGGGCCAACTGCAGCGCCCACTCAACCAGGGTTTCGGTTTCAGGGCGCGGAATCAGCGTGTGGGGGTTAACGGCCAACTCCAGTGACCAGAACTCGCGTTTACCGGTGATGTAGGCGACGGGCTCGCCGTCACGTCTGCGCTCCAGCAAACTCATGTACTGCGCCGCTGCCTGTGCGTCGACGCTTTCTTCGGGCCAGGTGTAAAGGTAGGTGCGCGTTCTATCGATACAGTGACAAAGCAGAATTTCGGCGTCCCGCAGTGCGCTCTCTCCGGGCAGATCGCTGCCAGCATCCAGCAGGGACTTAACCGTGGCCACTAGGTCTCCGACAGCGCCGCCAGCTGGTCCGCCTGGTGCTCCTGACGAAGTGGCTCCACCACGGCGCCGAGGTCGCCCTGCATCACCTCTTCGAGCTTATATAAGGTCAGGTTAATGCGATGGTCAGTGATACGACCCTGCGGATAATTGTAGGTGCGGATACGGTCTGAACGGTCGCCCGTGCCTACCAGGTTACGACGTTCCTCCGCCTGCTCGGCAGCGGCCTTGTCCTGCGCACTGGTTAGCAGTTTTGCTTGCAGCAACGACATGGCTCTGGCGCGGTTTTTATGCTGTGAGCGCTCATCCTGGCACTCCACAACAATACCCGAGGGTAGGTGTGTGATACGAACAGCAGAATCTGTTTTATTCACGTGCTGACCACCCGCACCGGAGGCACGAAAGGTGTCCACGCGCAGGTCGGCTTTGTTGATGTCGACCTCGTCGACGGTGTCGGGTTCGGCCATAACAGCTACCGTGCAGGCCGATGTATGAATGCGACCCTGAGACTCTGTTTCGGGTACGCGCTGTACCCTATGCGCGCCTGACTCGAACTTAAGATGGGCGTAAACGTCACGGCCCTCTACGCGGGTAATGATTTCCTTATAGCCCCCGTGCTCACCGGGGCGCTCGGAAATAACTTCAATCTTCCACCCCTGCGTTTCGCCGTAACGGGAGTACATACGAAACAAATCGCCGGAAAAAATGGCAGCTTCATCACCGCCTGTGCCAGCCCTCACTTCAAGAAACACATTGTGAGAATCGCGCGGGTCGCGCGGCAATAGCAGCGTTTGTAACTCACGCTCCAGCGACTCCAACCGCTGGGTCCCGCTGCTGATCTCTTCCTTGGCCATGTCGCGCAGTTCGGCATCGTCTTCGGCGAGCATCAGCTCTGCCTCTGCCAGATCTTCCTTAACCTGCGCATAGTCACCGTAGCAGCGCACCACGTTTTCCAGCTCGGCATACTCGCGCGACAGGTCCCGGAATTTATTCTGGTCGGCAATGGTCTCGGCGTCACCCAGCAGGGCGGAGACCTCTTCATGACGATCAGCCAAGGTCTCCAATTTGCTCAGGAGTGATGCTTTCATTGCAGAGTCTGTCCGTCTAGATTTTTTGACGCCACTGATTCGGCAGCGATGTTTGATGCCTCAGAGGCTGAATCGGCAGGTGCAGCAGGATTGACGCCGCCACCATCATCCGTGACATTGGCCGCCGCAGGATGCGCCGCATCGGAAGCGAGGCCCAGCAGCTGACGCGCATTTGCCAGCAAATCCTGCCTTCCGGCAGCACTCGCAGCTTTGAGGCCAGCCGTTGGGGCGTGTATGAGCTTGTTAGTGATTCCGCGCGCAAGTTGCGCTACTACCTGCTGTGGATCATCACCACGGGCAATAGCGCGCAATGCTCTATCCAGTTCGCGCTCGCGCAGGCTCTCCGCCATACGGCGATACTCGCGCACTGAATCCACAGCCGCCAGGCTCCGTGTTTCCGACAAAAATTCAGTGACACCTGCGGCAATAATTTCGTCGGCTTTGCGCGCTTCCGTCTGCCGGCTGCGCAGATTCTCATCCACAATCTCTTTGAGATCATCCACGCTATACAGGTAAACATCGCGCAGCTCACCCACCTGATGCTCGATATCACGGGGCACAGCGATATCCACCATTAACATGGGCCGGTGCTTACGACTACGCAAAGCACCCTCTACAGCACCTTTGCCCAGAATCGGCAGTTGCGACGCGGTGGAACTAATAACAATGTCAGCGCTGTGTAAGCGCTCAGGTATCTCCGACAACAGCACGGCTTCGGCACCAAACCGCTGTGCAAGATCACGAGCCCGCCCCAGGGTACGGTTGGCAATCACGATTTCAGACACGCCGGCCTCTACCAGGTGCTTGGCAACCAGCTCAATAGTTTCACCGGCACCCACCAGTAACGCGGTGCAGCTGCGCAGATCCGCAAAAATATGGCCCGCAAGGTCAACCGCCGCATAAGCCACGGAGACCGGGTTCTCGCCGATGGCAGTGTCGGTGCGCACCTTTTTTGCGATCGAAAACACGCGGGGCAGAACGCGGCCCAATTCAGCGCCCACGGTGCCCGCCTCTGAGGCAACCGCGTAGGCGGACTTCAACTGACCGAATATCTGGGGCTCACCCAACACCATGGAATCCAGCCCGGCGGCCACCTGAATCATGTGTTGCAGGGCAGACTGTCCCTGATGAAAGTAGGCGCTGCTTTCGAGTTCCGATGCAGTGAGGTGGTGATAGCTGGCCAGCCAACGCAGGAGTTGCTCTTTCTGGGGCGCCAGCTCTTGGCCTGGCGCATGCGCGACATACAGCTCGGTGCGATTGCAGGTGGATAGCACAACCGCCTCTTCTACATCCTGCAGCCGGCACAATTCCTCCAGCGCCTCGGCCACCTGGTCCGGAGCAAAAGCCACCCTCTCGCGCACCTCTACGGCTGCCGAGTTGTGGTTAATGCCTAGTGCTATCAGGTTCATACCTGTACTGCCACTCCGGAACTCTGTGGAAAGCTGATTGCGCTAATGCTCCATGGATTACCCTGGCGGAGCGGGCGCGAACCTTACCACATTTCAAAAATGTCTTGTAATTTTAGCAAGTTAGGCCATTAAAGATAGAACAGCGAGCCGGGAACATCGGCCCGCCGTGGTGGTCCTAACTGTGTGGGTTTAAGGACCCGCTTGTGTCATTATTGGTGCTCCACTAACGGTGCTGTATTTCTCATGCCACTGCGCTTACTCGTATTGCCCATCCTCGCGTTCCTTGCCGCCTGCGCAAGCGCGCCGGGCGCAGACGTAGCAAATCAGGCACCACAAGCTGTTGAAGTCGCCGAAGCACCACCACCCCCGCCACCCGTCTCTGAGCGACCATTCCCGGCAGAGAGCCTATACCCGCTACTGAGTGCAGAGTTCGCACTGAGGCGCCGGGAATATGAGTCTGCACTGGGCCAGTACATGACACTGGCGCCCGAGTTGCGCGACGCAGGCATCAGTGCGCACACAACGCGCCTGGCCCAATACCTGAACCGTGAGCCAGAGGCGCTGGAAGCGGCACTGCTTTGGACCGAGTTGGCGCCCGAATCCGTTGAGGCGAATTCTACTGCTGCCAACCTTTTGGTCAGGCGCGGCCGTACTCTGGAAGCGGCCCCACTGGTTGCGGCGATTGCCCGGGCGGGCGAAGACGCTAACTTCCCCATGCTGCTTAGCGGCTTCAGACGTCTACCCCCCGAGCAGCAGTCGCAAATGGTGACTGCGATCAATAGCTACGCCGCCGAGATGCCGGACAATACGCAACTGATGCTGACCCAGGCACTGTTGCTGGAGGAGTTGGGCAAACCCGACGCCTCTCTGGAGAAGCTTCAGCAGGTATTCGCCAACGAACCCTACCAAGCACAGGCTCTGTTAGTAGAGGCACGTTTATTGACAGCAGCGGGAAGTCGGCGCCCCTTCCGCAGAATTGAGTCGGCGCTTGAAGCGCAACCGGAAAACACACGACTGCGGCTGCAGTATGCACGTCTGCTCACCCAGGATGACATTGATGGCGCCAAAGAGCAGTTCGAGATTCTCAACGCCAATGCCCCCCAAGACGCGGACCTGTTGTTTTCACTGGCACTCATCAATCGGGAGATGGACGACCCCGGGGCAGCTAAACAGTACCTTAAGGAAATGCTGGCTCTGGGCGAGCGCACCGATGAGGCGAATTACTACCTGGGCAGGCTCGCAGAAGACGAGGGTGAACCGCAGCAAGCCATAAGCTATTACCAAAAGGTGATGACGGGCCGGGACTATCTCAGTGCCAAGCAACGCATTGGTCGAATCCTGATAGAGGATGGTGAACTGGAAAAAAGCCAGGCGCACTTTGCGTCACTGCGGGCGGCAAACCCCGAGCAGCGCGAGCAGTTCTTTGCCATTGAAGCCGAACTGCTGAGTAATGCGGACCAACTGGACAGCAGCCTCGCGTTACTGAACCTTGGCCTAGAGGAATACCCCGACTCCACAGCGCTTCGTTACAGCCGCTCCATGGTGGGCGAAAAACAGAACGATCTCGCACTGATGGAAAGCGATCTCCGTCAGATTCTGGCGCGTGAGCCTGACAATGCCACCGCCCTAAACGCGCTCGGCTATACGCTGGCCAATCGAACTGACCGCTATGATGAGGCCCTCGAACTCATCAGCCGTGCGCTGGAGCTCCAACCCGGGGAGCCCGCCATTCTCGATAGCATGGGCTGGGTGCTGTATCGCCAGGGCCGGTACGACGAATCCATTACTTACCTGCGCCAAGCTTTCGCTGAGTTTCCCGACCCGGAGGTGGCCGCACACCTGGGTGAAGTACTGTGGGTGACCGGCGA
>SPKZ01008063.1_pt1 | contig 26995 bp, 32 predicted proteins | sample 2456571 | NCBI WGS metagenome assembly SPKZ01 (sample SAMN11192286, study PRJNA482655) | marine metagenome | biome: ENVO:00000447; feature: ENVO:00000244|ENVO:00000211|ENVO:00000569|ENVO:00002023; material: ENVO:00002151; isolation source: ocean water from marine abyssalpelagic zone ... | reverse complement strand
CCCGTATATACCCAACTTCACATAGTGGGTATACCTACAACGGTCAGCATCAATAAGACATGCTTTATAGGTGCCATATATGGCACCTATAAAGTAAGAGAGTTCTTACCGAACAATAATTGATGTAGCTCACTTTTGGACAAAACCAAGTTAGAGCTTTAGGTCTAGTTAACCTGACATTGATTAGAAAAAGTATCTTAACTTATTCGAAAGCTCTAATTCGTTTCGCCCCTTTATCCGACAAGCATGTTCAATAAGAGAAAATGGATTCAATGCACCTGAATGCGCGGTAAATTCCAAAAATGGAAAGAACAGGCTAAATTAGCAAACCAGCTAACAGTTAAATTTTGGCGAGAGACTAAAGTAATTGAGATTAGAAATATAAATGAGGTAAGTATTTCAGGATAATTACTGATGTATCTGTCGATGGTAAGAGCCTAAAAATTATCCAGATTAATTCAAGGCTATCTAGACCATATTTAGGCAGTAAGCGTTTAGGTTGGTGTGATTAGATGGAATTATTCACAGCCATGGTCATAATAATCTTCTTCCGCAGCATTACTGTAATGTCCTGGATCAACACACTTCTTATTACCAAAAATATCTGTTCGATCACTTTTACATACTTTATAATCATCTCCTAAATAACTACATTTACCATTATATTTCGAATTGCAAGCATCCCAAGCCGCTTCATATGTTTCATAGCAACCGCACCCAGATAGGAATAACGTCAACATTCCAACTAAACCACATTTAATTTTTTTCATTTATAACCATCCAATAAATAACACCAGTAATCACAATCGAAATAACTGATACCTTAGGTATTGCCGCAGACATGCAATAAGAGAAAAACATGATCCATAACCAAATTGGTTAATTATCATAACCACGGAAAAAACAAACAAAAAAAATAAAAAACTTTCACTATTACCTTCTTATATCAATGAATAAAATCTAACGTCAACACACGCAAGGTACACCAAATCTTATAACGCCTCTAACACTGGTGCAGCTTTGGTACGTCCGAATGCTTGACTTGTTAGTAGTTTACTGCCCATTCCAGTTCTCGTTAAATAGGTTGTTAAGCCTTAAAAAGCTTGAGTTTAGATTTACAAGTACGGTATTTATCATATTCATATCTAGGGGGATGACTTGTCCTTGAGCAGCAGTCATGGAGCTTCTTGCAGCTGCTGCCTGAAGAAGGCGAGCCGAGTTATCCATACTAACTTTCATTTGGCTTTTATAAACCGACATTGCCTGCTGATAATTCGCAGATCCTTTTGGAGAGGAAAGTGACTTTTCAAACATTATTGGCATCTCTTTCTCAAGATGGATTAAACGCTCAGTTTTAAATACTAGTCTATTATCATATGAAATCCTGGCACTTTCCCACAGTTCTTTTTGATATTCCTGTGCCCCTATAACACTTACATTCAAAGTGTTCTTCATAAACTCTATTTCATCTTTAGTTCCGAGCTTTCTTACCTCAAACCAAAACTGTTGATGCATATTCTTGCTCAAATAACCATCGGAGGCCATAGTTTTAGTTAGAATTTGTTGTACTTTTGGGGGGAGGCCTTGAGCACTAATATTTGTCGAAAAGATAAATAGTAAAATAGTCAATAATCTTAAAATCATGAACGCTCTCTTATGCTACTAACAACTGTATCGTGCGCATGCTCAATTTCCTTGTTCGACCAGTAAAAACGCGCACAACTAAACATTTATATTAGATGAAAAAATTGGCAATGGTCTAAATATACCTCATGGCTAAATGCCCATGCGCTTATCGCTAAACCCGCTCAAGGCTGAAACATATTGCTTAAACTGCCGATATATAAGTGCCTGATGGTACGCGTTATTATTTTTGAAACAAGTGTAAGTGCGAACACTTTATGCTGTGTTAATCACAAATCAGGGAAAACCTGTTAAAACTGTATGAATTCACACTTTTGAGGGAGGTTAGTGAACCAACACCAATAGTCAAATACGCTTGCTATTTGGAGTTTTCGCGCATCATGGATATGTCGTCTGACATAAGAAAAAGTAAGGTAAATCCACTGGCACGAGCCACCAGTAAGTGAAACTCAAAATTGGAAAGGGGCACAAGCGTGCCACTCGAATACTTAAGTTTGCCTGTAGATATTCATGAGAACGGAATACTGATTATGGGGAAGTTTTAGATAACCAACATGAGTCAACTTTAAATTAACGACCAATTGTACTTTACTTGGCTGCTACAAGGTATTTCAAAGGCACATTGTCAGCTGGGACATTTCGAACAAATGTATCCTGTTGTGATCATCCACAACTTCCGCAATCCGTTCGAATATTACATCTTTCTGGTTACTTGGATAATAGGTGGCCCACCATTGACAATTTGGTCTGACAATCTTGCTTACATAGTCAAAGTAAGTTTGATCAATTTCAGTTAAAGAATGACCTAGGATTATCACTCTATCAATATCTGATAAAAACTGTAGGAACGCGCTAGAAGCTTTGATACAAGCAGCTGTGTCCTTGTAACTCCTTTTAAAATATTCATGAGCCTCACGAACTGCATACTCATAATCAGGTGAGTAAGAATCAGAGTGTGCTTCCCTCTCTTTTTCTGAGAGTATGGATATGTCAATTTGGGGCAGGGGATTGTATTCAGAATCCTCCATACCATGCCCTATAACAATGGGGGCTTCAGGGCTATTCAGTTTGCCATGAATGTAACAAATACGGTCTGGAGATACGTTATAAATCCGCTCAAGGGTGTTGGTGTAGTTGAAACATAGAAAACGAGCATTAGTATCGAGTTTCAATATATTATTTTGCTCAACAGCCTGGATTTCAGCCAATGATAAATACCCGTTCAAATCCGCTCGAAGTCCGTTGGTAAGCACGTCAATGGCATTTTCGACCTCATAAACAAACTGATTTTCATGAGGGTCATCATCATAATATTGGCTAGCATGTTCAATGAGTTCATCTACATCAAAATTAGCAAGATTTATCTCTAGCTGCTCCCAGTGCTCATATAATTTCTGATTAGCTAACATCATAAAAACACCATTTTCATATAAGCGATGGAAGGAACTGTATTTGGAATGGTTACGAAAACCTTTTAATGATGTAGGCAAGCCATGATGCAAATCAAATCCATTGCCAATGACGTAGAGTGTACTCATGCTGGTATCATCCTGCCTTGCGAAGTTTAAAGAAGTAGCCCATAGGTTAGAAAGTAGATCGCTAATTACTTTGTCGCATTACGAAAATTAGGTCAATGTTCTTATGCTTGAGATAACCGAAAATCATGTCGCTAACTCGAAATAGGGCAGATTCGGTTTAGAATATTCACTCTAAGCTATTGATAGACAAAACAAGTTAGTGCACAAGCTCTGATTTGTAAGATTTGGATTAGGAAAGCTATAGATATCGAAAATGCTGTAACGCCTTACCTCAATAAGCGGCAAAAAGATGCCGCAGCAGTTTTGCGTACATACCGGGTTAATTTATTGCGAATTTAAATCACTTTAGTCAACTTTTTGGCAGTCTGCAATAATCAGCATTATTTGAATACTAACACCCCATCTTGAATCTGGCCATTCACTTTAACTCTCTGCGTGCCTTCAATAAGCACTATCTCGACTTCAGGCATATAAGCATATTCATAGAAGTATGTATTGCACTGTAATATCCAACCGTTCGTCAATCTATGACTATCAAAATCACAACCTTCCCATTCTCCATCAATTTGTGTGTGATATATTTCGCCATTGACGATTCTTCCGGTCATTTCTTCATCGCCAACTACGACAACCTTATTATCTACGGCAATTACTCTTGGTCGATATTCGTAAAAATACTGGTATTCTCCACATACGAAAAACTGTCCATTGCTTAAAGCATAAACCTTATCGAATTCACAACCATCAAATTCATCCTCAATAGTGTATCTGCTATGACTAATGAACTGGTGAAGCTTAGTACCATCAAGCAAAAAACCGTCTTGACTAAGTAAGCAATATTCTTCATTTCTTTCCCGCTTCTTTTTGAGTTGTCAATAAATCTAAATCTGACTCATAACGTCTTAGTATTTATGCTAAAGGAATTTACTTTTCTGGGGTAGTCGTATTTCATCATTGTCTTGTCATATTTTCGGTATTTTCTAGCCAATACGTGCCAAGTCCCAACTTCTACAAACACCCTATCCCTCTTGTTGATATTAATACCAACAGTATATTGCCTTCCTACTCCCAACAACGGCAAACCATCATATATTACTCTGGCTGGACATCTGACTTTGTAATCATTATCTTTTGTATAACAAATCCATCACGGTACTTTTAGGATAAACAAGAGCGCTGGCACATTTTGGGGCAAAATTGAGTTAGGGCTAAAGCACTAGAAATAACTATTGGTATTAGAGAAAGTATTACAATCTCATAATAAGGTAAGGCCAAGCTAAACTGTGCATTTACGCGTTTGAGTTGAGCGCCTCGTATGGCAACTCAACTTACCCATAATTCTTCTTCATCTTCTTCGAAATGCATGTCAAAGAACTGCTTAGGATCATAGCCATCACAGTAATCTAGAGGAAGGTTAGTCAATATCTCATATTGGTTTATATAGCCATTATCATTCCATTTCTTGCCAAATCTAGAAGACAAATTAAAAAACAGAATATACAACTCTGGATTTGAAAGTTGCGCTCTATAAATTTTAACTAGATCTTTCTTTTCATTAATTGAAAGATATTTGTCATTGTGAACAAGTTTTATAGTATTGTACATGTTTCTAAAATAACTGCTTAAGTCAGTTTGGTTAGTTCTTCCTAGCTTAAGATTTGGGCTAGATTTTACTTTTTCTAACATCATTTCGGCAATAACTGCACTGCCAGTATGCAAAGATAGTTTTTTTCGAGTGAAGTCAATCCATGTATCATTCTGGCCGTAATAGAAGCAGATATATGCAATGTCAATTTTTTGCGCATCTGTTAAACCTAGATCTAGTTCAAGATTCACTTCTTCAATAGATTTCAGTAACCTCTTTAGCTGAATTTTATAAACTACAAATGCTCTCCTCCCTTCTTCAATTACATCTTGCTTAGAAACCTCGAGACTAGGAACTCTTATGCTTTTTAAATTCTCAGAGTGATAATCAAGCATTTTAAAGAATCGGCCTCGAGCACTATTTTTGGCCGTTTCTATGAACTGTGACGTTATGGTATAGATTAATAAAAGCACGCTCATAATCGAGAAGAGAGTTCCTATAAAACCACCGAAAAAACCACCAAATTTTGATGCGAGATCTGCATCAATTTTGTAGCTGTAATTAAAATAGACTTCGTTAAACAAAATGAACGGAATCGCAGCGATCGTTAAGATGCCAAAAATCAAACATACCGTTCTAATTATATTATTAAATAGGATCATTGATGTCTCGTGATTTTCTCGACTAAAATTTGTATACATGCCTTGCATGTTTATAAGTTAAGACTAATCAAGATGTGTACTCAAACTCGTCTCATTTACCCAAATTTACAACGATTAGTCCAAACATCTTCTGTAAAAACGAGAATGCGTGTTGTTAATTGGTTGAATTTACAATTATTTTTATTCTCATCCAATTGAAAACCATGAACTGATTGCGCATAATTTGGCGGTTAACCGCACAAAACCAATAATACAGTATAAAAATATAAACACTAGTCAGCTGAGAGGTTGACACTGAAAATAAACACTTAAATTCCGACTCATGAGAAAAAGTATTGCAAAGAGAGAAGTGTTGTATTGGACTCATTGTTGGAGCTAACACATAAAGGGGCAGAAGTGAGTTACGAAGTTTAGTAATAAAGCTAAATCGAAGAGACAAATAACCAGGTGTAGATGCGGCTACGAACTTCCAAAACAAGGATGTTTTGGTAGAGCCTCCATGGACGGATTGACGGCGTTTCGTAGAAGTATCTGCACTTAAGCACGCTGCAGGCGATAGATTACAATGAAGACTAAAGCTTCAATCACACTCTCCAATATCAACTTAGCCAGAAGCTAAATCAGAAAATGTAATCAGTCTTCATTCGAAGGCTGGCTCACTTTGGGGCAAAAAAGGCTTAGAGTGATCACTTTAAGCAGATTCAACAAGGGATTAAACTCGATTTAAAGAGGGTTTAAATCTATCCAAAAACTAGATTTTAACGCTAATAGGGCATGTAAAAAGCAAGTTATCTCCTTTCAAAATCTCGCCATGTGCTACAGCTACAATGTGTTTCCCAAACGATCCGAATTGATAAATCGTTCGATTTTGTGGATTTATTTGATTTTAGGACTCCTCATTTTCATTTGACCCGATTTGGTTTCTCATTTGAGGCGACGCGCTACACTGTTGTAACCAATCACTAGGTATGGGAAATAAGTATTAAACCGAGAACAAGCGAGACTTGATGAAATCTGCTGGGAATTCCCTTGGTAGACGTGGGTTTCAGAGTTGCGCTGACAAATGATATGTCCGTTTGATTGAGTTCGCTCAGAATGAGAAATATTGCAAGTTTATCGGATCAATTCGCTTAGTTTGAAAAATGGGCTAAATGGCCATTAACATTTAATTAATCGAAGTTTAAGGGCCAATTTTGATGACCCTTATCATTTAATATAGATCTTTCCCAACCCAAACTACCTTTCCGACGATTTGTAGCTGGTCGACTTCACCTATTTGAACTAACTGATCGTCATATTCCTTATTGTCACTAATAAGTCTCACACTGCCGTTAAACTGCTTTTGTAAGCGCTTAGCATATAACTCATTTCCCACTCTTATTACATAGATACAGCCATCGGTGAGGTTTTTATTGCTTGTATCTATAAGCAGGGAATTGCCAGAATGAAGCGTAGGCTCCATAGAATCACCTTGAGTCATCACCAAGCCGAGGCTGGACTCTTTAAGACCTCTAAAGTTAAGCCAGTTCTTTCTAAATGCTAGGCGTCTAACGATATCTTCTTCATTGCCGTTAGCGAAGCCATGACCTGCACTGACTTTAACGCTATACACAGGGATAAACGCATATTCGTCCGACATTGACGGTGTTGTTGGTGTTCCTGAAATTAGTTCATCAAGAGATACTCCAAGAATCTTCGCAATCTTATAGGCAACGTCGATTTGGGGCATTCGCCCTTTAATGTAGTTTCTAATAGATGCTTCTGTCGTTCCTGACATCGTAGCGAGAGTGCGCCGACTTACTTTTTCACGTTCAATCAATTGCTCTAAACGTTCTCCAAATGATCCTATTTGCTCTTCGAGAAACGGATCAATGATCCCTTTTTCTTCCTCTAGATCCGTTTCGGATGAATACCCTTTATTTTCAGACATTTAAATGTTCTTCGTTAATTTATAGAAAAAAATGAACATAAAGCATTGACGTCGCGAACAAACGGATCAATCATATGCATATTCGTTCGCAGTGCGAACGTATGTTTCGATTATTCGGGGGTTCGCAGTGCGAACAGTTATATAGAAGAGTATAAATATATGCGGATAGAAAAGGCAAACCATATACACGCCGCTTTACTAGTAAAAGGCATGAGTTGCAGGTCTTGGGCTCTATCCAATGGTTATAACCCTAGAACGGTACAAAAGTGTGTAAAGCTCTTTGCTCCAGCGACAGGGCGCAAGCCAAGGACGGAACTATCAAAGGTGATCATGCTTCGACTTTCTCTAGCAATAGATTTTGATTTAGTTGGAGCAAGTGATGATTAAGCAATGGTATACAGCTAAAGAGCTCTCTGGTTTACCTGGATTACCAAAATCGGATCGGAACATTCGTCTTAATGCGAATAAATATGGGTGGATAAATCGGCCTAGGTCAATAGGCAAAGGCTTCGAATATCACATCGATTCTCTACCTGTAGAGATTCAAGCATATCTAAAAGTTCAGCATGTAGCTGCGAGTGCAGATCCTATAATCGTTGCTGCCAAGGCTAGTGTCGAAAAGGCTGCAGCTAAAGGGGCGCAAGACCGTAAAGTGCGTATTGCTTCAAAAAGTAATGGCTTGAATAAGTTTATGTGTCTGAGCGATGCAAAACAGAGTAAGGCGAGGGCCCGTGAAGCTTTACTACATGCGTTTGTTAGTTTTATCTCCCCCTATGAAGCTGCTAATACTAAAACCGCAGGCACGATTACTTTTATTCATGCTTATAACACAGTAAAGCTGCTGCAGGATGGAGAAGTGCGCAAGCATATTCCTCAGCTGGCTAAAACGTCACTATATCGCTGGCATAAAGCCTACGATGAAGGCGGCATTCTGGCACTAACGGATCAGTATAAACAAAGCCGCGTGAGCAAAGTTGATGCCCAACCTCGCTTGGGTGAATTTATCCAAGCACTAGTTACCAGCAAGCCACATCTTCTTAATCAGGCTAAAAAAGTACGTGAACTCGCGAAGGTGAGAGCCGATGAGTATGGCTGGGAACTTCCCTCTATCAGTTCATTTAAGCGCTGGCTTGTCGCTTATGCTGCAAAGCATGAAGTTGCACTGGCTTATACAGTTAATCCCACCAAATACACCGACAAATACCGTCCACTATTTTCCACTATGTACCCACAGATCGATGGCCCAAATCAGGTGTGGGAGTTTGACTCAACTCCTACCGATGTTGAGTTGAATGTGAATGGAAAACTCACCCGTCATAGTGTTGTCGCGGTGATCGATGCCTATACACATAGAGTGCAACTCATAGTATCGCCAACTTCTAATAGTGAAGCTATTTGCTTGCTACTTCGCAAGACGCTACTTGAATGGGGGATACCCGAAGAGGGGGCGATCATGCGCACCGATAACGGTAGCGACTACGTATCAAAGCGAACGACCACCATCTTCAACATGTTGGATTTAAAGATCTCTAAAGCGGCTGCATTTTCAGGTTGGGAAAAACCATTTATCGAGCGCTTCTTTGGCACCATGAGCCGTGTGTTAATGGAGAAGATGCCAGGTTACATCGGGCATAGCGTCAACGATAGGCAGCAGGTTGAAGCGATGCATAATTTTGCCAAGCGTATTGGCCAAGGCAAAAAGAAAGTCGAGGCCGAAAGACTACAGCTGGCCCTTACTCCAGAGCAACTGCAGCAGGTACTGAATGATTACCTAGAGTTCGACTATAACCATGTTGAACATGACACCTTAGCTAAAACACCATTTGAGCTCTATGCAGAGTCCGGTTATCAAAAACGCGTGATAACCAATCCGCATGTGCTCGACACACTGCTTAACTTTATTGGCACAGCCAAGGTCACTCGCGGCTATATCAAAGCCGGTGGTGTTAAATATACCGCACCTGAGCTAATGGAAGTTCATTGGCAGCGCCAACAGGTGAGGGTGTTTATCGATCCTAATGATATCGGTCGCGCCACGCTTTACCCCGAAGATAGCTGGCAAGAATATGTCGACGCCGTCAACATGGATCTGGTCAACAAAGGCATCTCTCCCGTGGCCTTCCGTGAGCGTCGTAAGCAGACTCAGAAAGAGCTTGCCATCTTCCGTAAAACTGCCAAACGGCTACAGGAAGAGTTTGGCATTAACACACTCTATGCTGACGAACTGGCACAAAAGAAAGCCTATCGCGCCACTCTTACTCACTTCGAACAGACCGCCAGTCACACCAATGCAGCCATTCATGGCTTAAGCAATGCTGCGTCGCAGAAACAAAATCAACTGAGTGAAACTGAACTCATGGCCATCGAGCGCCAACGTGAGGCAGTACAGATCCGACGAGAAAGTCAGGCTGTGCAGGAGAGTCGAATTGTACGTAGTGATCATGAGAAAGCCGTGATGCTCACCACTGACTCGCTTAACCGTGAACTCAATGAAACAGAGCAAAAATGGTTGAAAAAATATCGACTGAATAACGCGTTGCAGCGTAATCGATTAGACAAGATTTTAAAACAGGTTAAGCAGCCTCACCGGCAAGTGAAATAGCTGCTCAACCTATAAACCCTGGTTAACGCCAGATTAAACCCAAGTAAAACCCAAGCTAACTTCAAGGAAAGACATTATGAAACATAAAACAGTAGAAGTAAAAAACGTACTACGCACCCAAGATATGTTCTCCAATCTACAAAGCAGAAGCGAGATCACCCCAGGTATTGGGCTTATTCATGGAGCCAGTGGTTTCGGCAAAACCACCACCGTCACCTATATGTTTAACCAGCTTACCGCGATGGGCAATCTTCCCGTTTATGTGCGTTGTTATGCCACAGATACCCCCAGTTCATTTCTTGCCCGAGTGATGAAGGAGTTAGGTTCAGAGCCTATGTACCCACTACGTAAATCGGTGGATTTCATCACCGATGCCATGAATGAACAGCAGATAGCCCTATTCGTCGATGAGGCGGACCACATTGTCGGGCAGGCCAAGACCATGGAAACCATTCGAGACTTATACGATGCCACCGAGTTACCCGTTGTTCTCATCGGCATGGAAGAGATCGCCCGCCGCATTAGTCACCGTAAGCAGCTCTTCAATCGTATTAGCGAATGGGTGGAGTTTATGCCAGCTGATAATGAAGACGTCAGCATGTTTGCCTGTGAACTATTAGAGCAGGGAATAAGCGTAGGAGAAGACCTGTTGGACTTCATTCGAGTGCGCAGTGGCGGCGAGGTCAGACGGATACTCATCGCGCTAGAGAAAATTGAACGTTTTGCCCTGACCAATGAGAAAGATTACATCGATAAAGAGTTGTGGGGCGACGGACAGCTGTTTCTTAATCATGGCCGACGCTAACGATTAAGTATGCGGCTCTCAGTGCGCTAATCCAATAAGAAAAATAAAGGATAGAAGTATGGCTACCCTAGGGAACAACAGGAGTGTAACGCATCAAGCGTGGGGGTTGATGTGTAACAAAACTTCGTTTACGTGCAAAGAAATTGCACAGTTACTCAACGTTAAAACTAATCAGATTGTGGGTTTGACGAGAACATTATTAAGGAAGAATGCCATTGAGATTATTGAGAGAAGAGCAAAAGACAAAGGGTACATCTATCGGGCCTGTATCGAACGTCAGTTGCTAACAGTTGATCAACCAAAGGTAAGAAAGAGCCCGAGAAGAATAAAAACGTCGACGCGTTCTCAACAGCTATGGAATGCCATCAGAATCCATAGGGTGTTTACCGTCACTTTGTTAAAAACGACGACCGATGCATCTGAATCACTAATAAACAACTATGTATGGCATTTAGAAAAGAGTGGCTTAGTCAGACGGGTTACTCGAACCACAAATGCGACAGGAAAATCATGTGTGAAATTTCGGTTAGCAATAGATCTTGGCCGTTTGTACCCCAAGACTCAGCGGGGTGGAATGTGGGATCAAAACAAGCAAACTTTCTACCCATTCAAGGATGAAAATGATGAATAAATGGCAGCACATTCTCAAAGAGCAGGCTGCTGCTCATGGGCAAGAGCATGTTGGTAAAGAGCTCGGGGTATCGAAAACAGTAGTGAGTCAGCTAATTAATGACAAATACCCAGGTGATTTGGAACGGATGCAGAAGCTTGTCGAAGGGGCCTATATGAACCGCATGGTGCATTGTCCCATTTTAGGCGACATCCCCATGCATCAATGTGACAAGTACCAGGGAAATACTTCAACCAGCAATCCGATCCGCTTAAGGCTATACCGAGCTTGTCGAAGTGGTTGTGAGCACTCGGTCTTGCCAATCAAAAAGCAGTTTAAACGTATTGCCATGACTGTAAATACAGATGCGGCAGCACCTAAACGCTATAGCGCAGACGCGGTATATAGCCGATTAGAGCGTCAATCTGTTACTGACAACGGGGGCGTGAGGCAACTGTGTGAGTTGCTAAAAAATGAACTAAAGGCCATGGAGCTGCGTTACAACAGGCTATTAAGCCAGTGTAAGCCAAGTTCAGAAGTATCGAGCAATTTAACAAGGAGTGATGATGAAAAATAAATTTGATGTAGCAGCCGCACTGCGCCTGCGTGGAATGCGGGTCATCAGCAATAAAAATAAGGTTATCCAGATAGCCCACCCGAGTCGTGATTTTAAACAAGATGCGATTGAGATCATCGAGAACGTAAAAGGCATTCGTCGCCGTTGTCACGTGATCCAGTTTGCAGGTTTTTGTGTTCGTTGGAATGAGGAGTAAGGCAAATGGCAAAACTAATCATCGAGATCAGAGAAAGTCGAATAGGCAACGTTTGCGGTGTTGAAATTCAGATAACACATTAATAAAGAGTTGATAGATTAAATATGAACAATCAAGAAGTACAAACTATTCCTGCTGGTTTTCGACAAAATGCCTTAGGGCACTTAGTGCCAGAAGAACAGATAAAGGCCGTAGATAAGGTACGTGATGATGTGGTGACCGATATCGTTACTAAAGCCAAAATACTGCGTCAGGCCATGTTGGATTTTAAACTGGCCACCATGGGGCAGATCATCGACTTTGTTGATCTTAGTGCCAGCGAATATGGCGTCAAGTTTGGCGGCAGTAAAGGCAATGTCTCGCTGACGAGCTTTGATGGACAATACCAGGTGCGCCGAGCGGTGGGAGAGCACCGTGTGTTTGACGAACGCATCCAAACCGCCAAAGCGCTTATCGATGAATGTATCCACTCCTGGTCCGGAGGTGCTGACACGCGATTGATGGCCATGGTGGAGCATGCGTTCCGCGTCGATCAACAGGGGCGAATTAACGTCAATCAAGTGCTGAGCCTGCGTCAGCTCGATATCGATGATACTACTTGGAAGCAAGCCATGGATGCGATTGCCGATGCGATTCAAATCACAGGTACTAGCGAATACTTACGTCTGTATGAGCGTATGCCTGGTGGTAAATACAGTCAGCTATCAATGGACATTAGTTCTCTTTAGCCCATAGCTAACAACAAAAACTGCGGGCTGTAATACCAACCACAGCCCGCAGTCGAACCAGGAGGCAGTATGCATCCCAATGCACCAGCGCTTAATAAAAGCCCAAAAAAACGACTCATCACCCTGATTAATGTCGCCAAATCGAACTTAAATCTGGATGAACAGATTTATAGAAGCATGCTCAAAGCCAGTACTGGTAAAGACTCATTACGTGCCATGAACTTGCCAGAACTAGAGCAAGCGTTAGAAGGCTTCAAACAAAAAGGATTTAAACCCATAGTAAAGCGCAGTAAAAGCCAGTTTAAAGGGCGTTTAAGCCCCGCATCGGGTCAGAGTAAGGTGCCACAAATCGACAAAATTCGTGCAGTCTGGATAACCATGAGCCAACACCATGTAGTTCGCGACGGTAGTGAAACGGCACTAGATGCCTATGTTCGCCGCATAACGAAGGGAGCTAAAGCCGAGAAGGGTGGTGAAGGAAGTGGTAAGGGCGTCGACAGTACCGCATGGCTCACAGAAACCATGGCCACTCTTGTACTTGAAAGTCTTAAAAACTGGCATAAGCGTGTACTGCTTCAACGTCTGAAAGACTGTGGGCAATCAGGACATATACAAGGCGAACAACTGACCAGTTACAACGACATCGTTAAGCTATATTTATCTCAAGCCAACGGAGGGCTATCTTGTGAATAAGATGATACATAAAGAACAAATGGATTTAATTCATAGCAGTGCTTTTGAGCTTGAACAAGCCCTGGAAACCCTACAAACACTCAAACCTGACGAGCGCACAGACTATATCAAACGCTGGCCATCGACCTTACAAAGCATTTGCGAGCTAATGCGAATTACCTTAGAGGGCCAAAAGGTCAGTAATGCTATGGTCATCAGCGAAGCTTTAGCCACCACCTTAAGTACTTACCTTGGTGGCCGCGATCTCTATATCCCCAATGGCGAACGTCTCAAGGATGCCCTGCGTGATATCCGTATTTGGCGTGAGTTCAAGGGGAACAACCTAGAACAGTTGTCTCGTGACTACGGCCTCACCGAACGCCGCGTGAGTCAGATCATTGCAGAGCAAAGGGCTGCATTTGTCGCGAGGAAGCAGAGGAGATTGTTTTAAAGTAAATTTTTAGATTTCGCTGTTAGGTGATCTAAGTAATGAACTTCCTTAAAACTCACTTTAAATATATCAGGGTGTTGATACCCTTCAAAAAACTTCACATTTTTGTTTTGACCTTTCATGATTAAACAAATTATTTCTTTTTCGGTTTGAGTCATCCTCGGGCCGAAATAGATCGATTTTAGTGCATCTTGATGATAGCTATATGCTTTGTCGGCTTCTTCGTGAAAGCATCGCCATTCTTGTTCGTATTCCCAAGATAGTGATTTTGTAGCAAAAAAACTCATTATGTGCTGAGTTAGAGGGTCTTCTATATGAGGTGACTCATTGATATGGGCCAAGGTAACATTCAGTTTAGGAATGTCATTTTGGTATAGGACTTTGAGTGGCTTATTGATAGGTGCTTGTGCTGTATCGAATTCTAAGCAAAAACCTCCATAGTTTCCTCCATAATGTGCCCACATTAGTAGGTCATCATTGTTTTCTGAAAAACAACAAACACCACGTTTTTTTTGGAAATTGCTCTTATGGTCATTAAACCCTTGTTTTACTCCTACTATCGCACTTTCTTTAATGCGTTCAGCAGTTGCGTTTTGAAGTTCAATTTTTTGAGACCTATTTAGCTCATATCCAACCTTTATCCAATGCTGTCTTATTTTTTCTGTTTCTTCGTCATTAGGAGCAATAAAGCCTGGTTCTAAGTTGCAATCATAGGGGTCGTTAAACCGGCTAGGGGCACTGAAAAAGAGTACGCCCTCCTTAAGGTTTTTAAGAGTTTGTTCGCTGAAGGGTTCAAATTTGAACAAGTAACTTGGTTTTACCATGAGCAATGTCTCAGCATGTTGTTGTAAAGTAAGGGTTAAATATTTATGGTTGGGAGTTGTCAATGATGTTTGGTTTCTTACCTTGAGGGGTATTAGGCCACTACCTAGCGTGCATATCTTAGAGAGCGGGATATCTACTCTCCAATAGTGTACTCTTTGAAGGTGCTTTATGTCATATCCGCATCTAGTGCGGGTTTTAGGACAATAACCTAAAGCAGTCGTCCCGTAAATACGGCTCCACCTAGCCTTAAGTGAGCCTGAACATTGCCGAGTAAAGAGACAAATTTGTGGCAAGGGATCAGAGACTCTTTTTTGAACTAATGCACAATTATCATTTTAAATGTGCATAAAGTTGACATTTAATTTGACAAACTATACGGGTAAAGGATAAGTTTTGCATAAGGGACTAAATTATTTAGATCCTATGTTCTAATTATGTTCTAGAATTAAAAATAATAAATATGTCCTAAAAACCTCATGATATGAGGTTTTTTCGTCTCTGAAGCAAACCGAAAGCACAATATATAGTGTAATTTTTTAAAAAAAACACAATATATAGATGGAGCGTTATATGAAAGTAGACTTAAATCAGATACAACAAAATATCTGTGGTGTAGGAAATGGAGTTATTGCATCTAGTTTTACTGGTAATCATGTCGTGCATGAATTCTTTAACCAGAAAAAATCGATGGGATCTGTTTCTAATCAAACAACTCTAAAATTACAACCTTCGATTGCTAACTCTACTCAATTACGTGCTGTAATGTAGCTATACATTATACCATTTTAAAAGCCTGCTATTTGCAGGCTTTTTTATTCCAAAATTTGGAATTATGACACAGGAAGTTTATGCCAGGTTTAAATGAAGTAATTGGACAGATTAGTGCTTTAAGTACAGCAAATCCTCAAGTTAGTGCACCGGATGTAATTAGAAGTGGGTATATAACTCGACTTCACCAACACACTGGGAGGAATATAATTTGTTATTATTCTGGGTGGTTATCTACCAATGGTAATAATGCTTCTAATTTAGATATTAATGATATGGATAAGAATGGCTTTATGAACGCCGTTGAGGGGATGGATTGTGATCTTGGTTTAGATCTACTTTTACATACTCCAGGTGGCTCAATCAGTGCTGCCGAATCGCTCGTATATTATCTAAAACAGAAGTTTGGTACTAACATTAGAGTTATTATTCCACAGATGGCTATGTCTTCTGGAACGATGATAGCCTGTAGTGCAAAAGAAATCATCATGGGCCATCAGTCATGTATAGGTCCTTTTGATCCGTCTATTTTTGGTGTTTCAGCTTTTGCGGTTTTTGATGAATTCGAAAGAGCTTCTAAGGAAATTCAAGAAAAACCACATACTATCCCACTATGGCAAGTTATGATTGGAAAGTATCCGCCAGCAATTCTTGAGCAATGTGAAAAAGCGATTGAACTTGCAGGGTCAATAGTTCCTAAATGGTTGAAAGAGGGGATGCTTAATGGTCTTGATGAACAAGAACAAGATGCAATTGTAGCTAATATACTTAGATACCTTAATAATCCAAGTGAGACCAAAGAGCATAATCGACATATTCATTTTGATAAAGCATTGGAAATAGGCTTAAAAGTAGTGTCTTTGGAGGATAATGATGAGTTACAAGATATAGTGCTGTCAGTTCACCATGCCTATACAGCTACATTAATGATGACTAATACAGCTAAATTAATAGAATCCCACCATGGGAAACGTTTTATTTTAACTTTTTAGCAAGTGAACAGTAACTAATCCCGAAACCTTTCAAATCCGCTTCTACACTCCAAACCGAGACAATGAATCTATGTTCCTTGTCTCGGTTTTTTTATGGCTCATCGTCAAACATTCAAAGTATCAACACTTAATCAGCGTTTAAGTCAGCACTTTACTCCGAGCTATCAACTGGCTTTTCAATGGATACTCGCTGCTGAAGGTGGCCATTCCAATCATGCTGCCGATCGTGGTGGTGAAACCTTATATGGCCTTAGTCGCCGCGCCTACCCAAATCTTGATTTCAATACCCTTACCCTTGATAAAGCTAAACGTATCTATCACCGTGATTATTGGCGTGTGTGTCGCTGTGATGAGCTGCCAAATGTATTAGCCATTACCGTGTTTGATGCTGCGGTAAACCATGGGTCACGCATGGCGGTAGAGATGTTGCAACGTGCGATAAAGGCCAAGCCCGATGGCATTCTTGGGCCTAATACTTTGGCGGCTATTGACCGTCATAATCACAATGACCTTTTTACTCTGTACCTAGCTCGACGTGGGCGTAAATATGCCCGTATCGTGATCAAAGATCTAAGCCAAGCAGTATTCCTATTAGGTTGGATGCATCGCCTCACTAAACTCCAGTTCGCTATCTATCAAATGCTAAGGAGCCACTCATGAGCTGGTTTGATGACTTTGACTTAGGCGACACCCTGTTAGATATAGCGCCGCTGGCAGGCAAGATCATCGGCGGCCCGTTTGCCGCCATAGGCATATCAGCCATACAAGCCATCTTTGGCGATGACGAAACCAGCCCTGAAGAATTGGCCCAGCGCATTAAGAATGCCACACCCGAGCAACTTATCGCCTTGCGTAAAATTGATGGACAGTTGGAGGTGCAGCTCAAAGAACTCGGTATCAAAAAAGAAGAATTAGTTTTTAAAGACCGCGCCAATGCCCGCGAACTGTTTAAGCAAAACAGTTGGCCGCAAATCCTGTTGTCAGCCCTGTTTGTGTTGGGTTACTTCACCATCACAGGCTTGCTGGCCTACTTTGCCGTTAATGCGGGGGCCGTTAATGGCACACAAGGCATTGAAATCAACCCTCTATTATTCGGCATGCTCAGTACCGTGATCGGTGTATTGACCGCTGCGATTCCACAGATCCTTAACTTCTGGTTCGGCTCATCTAAAGGAAGCCAGGACAAGAGCCAGATGATGAGTAATCAGCAAGGCATGTTCAATAAAGGGATAGGCAAATGAGTGACCAATTTGATCGTGCCAGTGAGTTAGAACAGCGCTACCGAGATGACGCGCTGGCTAGGCAACAGCTTAACAGCCATCAAAGTGAACAAGCCTTTGAGCAGGATGGGGAGCGTCACTGTTTGAGTTGTGGTGCTGTCATTCAACCCGAGCGGCTGCAATTCGTACCCGAAGCGGTGCGCTGTGTGCCATGTCAGCAGTTACAGGAATCAAGGAGTGAGATGTGATTGAGTGGTTCAAAACATATTGGGTACAGATTTACGCATTCGTTTCATTGGTGATCTTATGCGCCAACTGGTTTCTGGCTAAGACCTACGCCAAGCAAGACAACATCAACATCCTGGAAAAGCGGGTCGACAAGCTGGAGAACGATGTACAGCAGTTGCCAAGCAAGGATGAGTTTCATCGTCTGGATAAGAACCTAGTCGAGGTGAACGCCCAGTTAAAGGCGGTATCGCCTCAGCTTAAATCGCTGCAGCGGATGACCGAGATGCTCACCGAAAACGAATTGAGAGAGAAAAATAATGGCACTAATTGATATTAAAAATGAACACCAGCGCCGCTCAATATTGACGGCGCTTGGTGCAATGGTGGGCTTCGGTGCTAACCATTCCATGGTACGTGATACCTGCACCAGTTTCGGTGTAGAGATGAGCAACGACACGGTCAAAACTCAACTCTATTGGCTTGAGGAGCAAGGTTTAATTTCGGTAAAATCTCAGGGGAATTACTTGATCGCCGAACTCAAGTCTCGCGGTCAGGATGTGATTGACGGCCTGACGTTCGTGCCTGGCATCAAGCGTCCAAGGGCAGGAGACTAGTCATGACTTCTCCTAACACTGGAACTACAACCAGAGGCCGTCGCTCAAAAGTTGACCTACTGCCCGATGGCATCCGTAAGAAACTCGACACAGGTTTACGTGATGGGTCCATCACCCAGATGGAATTGCTCGATGAGATCAATGCCCTGATTGAGGCAGCAGGCTTGCCCGAGGAGCAACGACTCTCCCGCGCCGGTTTAAATCGTTATGCCAGCAAGATGGAAGCCGTGGGCAAGAGTCTGCGTGAGATGCGTGAAATCACTCAGGTATGGACCGCTGAGTTGGGAGACAAACCCACGGGCGAAGTGACCAAGCTCATTCTTGAGATGGCCCGCAGCCAGCTGTTTAAAGCCTTGCTTAACGAAGACGGTGAAACCGCAGATGTCGGTATGATCAAAGATGCCATGTTGGCGGTTCAGCGGCTCGAATCTGCCGCCATGGCCAGTCATAAGCGCGAGAAAGAGATCCGCAAGGTGTTTGCCGAAGAAGCGGCCAATGCTGCAGTGAAAGTTGCCTCACAGGCTGGACTCACTGCCAAGGCTGTCGAGTCTATTAAGCGTGAAATTTTGGGGATAGTCTGATGACTCACACGCAACCAGTAACGCAACCGTCAGGCCAAACAAACAGCCATCCCAAGCTGTCACAGGTTGCCGAGGCTATACAGCAAGAGATGGCCCAGTTTGATCCTACCGAAGTATTACTGCCATACCAGAAGCGCTGGATAGCCGACGAGTCACAGCTCAAAATTGCCGAAAAGTCTCGCCGTACAGGCCTGACCTGGGCCGAAGCTGCCGATGGGGTACTCACCGCAGCCGCTGCGCGCAACGCGGGCGGTACCAACCATTACTATGTCGGCTCTAACAAGGAGATGGCGCGGGAGTTTATCGATGCCGCTGCCATGTGGGCCAAGGCGTTCAATAAGGCTGCGGGGGACATTCAAGAGGAGATCTTCCGTGACGAGGATGGCGATAAGGACATTCTCACCTTCGCCATCTACTTCGACTCTGGTTATAAAATTCAGGCTTTGTCATCTAACCCAAGCAACCTGCGAGGTATGCAGGGCAACGTCACCATAGATGAAGCCGCATTCCACGACCGCTTAGGCGAAGTGCTCAAGGCTGCATTAGCACTGACCATGTGGGGCGCTAAGGTGCGCCTCATTAGTACTCATAACGGCACCGATAACCAGTTTAACGAGCTGATTAACGACAGCCGCGCCGGTAAGAAAGATTACAGCGTGCATCGCATCACCCTAGATGATGCCTGTCACGAGGGCCTGTATAAGCGTATCTGCCAAATTCGTAAAATTGAGTGGAGCCAGGCGTTAGAGGACTCCTGGAAAGCCGGGCTACTCAAGGCCACAGCCTGTGAAGAAGACGCGTTAGAGGAATACAGCTGTGTGCCCAAACAGGGCGGCGGCACTTATATCAAGCGGGTGCTCATCGAAGAGGCGATGGTTAAAGACAACTCCATCCCTATTATCACCCTTGAGGCTCCTAAAGACTTTGAAACCTGGTCAGAGGCTCACCGCAACATTCAGGTCAAAGAATGGTGTGAACAGATTAAGCCACACCTAGATAAGCTTAACTCGCTATGGAATCACGCCTTTGGTGAGGATTTTGCCCGCAAGGGCGATCTGTCGGTGTTTTTGCCCTTAGAGATAGCGCCCGATTTGAGTAAACGCACCCCGTTTGTGGTGGAGCTGGCCAAGCTGACCTATGACGCGCAGCGGGAGATCCTGTTCTACATCTGTGACAACTTACCTCGCCTACAGGGCATGTCTTTCGATGCCACGGGTAACGGTGGCTATCTGGCCGAGGCGGCCATGTTCCGTTATGGCACCGAGATGGTCGAGCAAGTGATGTTAACTGAGGCTTGGTACCGGGAGTGGATGCCCAAGCTTAAGGCCGAGTTTGAAGACTTAAACCTTAGTATTCCCCGTCATCAAGACATTCTCGATGACATGGCCAAAATCAAGGTCACCAACGGTACCCCAAAAATTGATAAAGGCTCAGACAAGAGCGCCACCACAGGCCAACAGCGTCATGGAGACTTTGCAGTGGCCTTAGCCATGGCCATACGCGCCAGCTGGATGGAGGGCGGCATTATCGAGTTTACCGCTATCCCAGGCAAAGGCAGCGCTGATGATGACGACTTTTATGACGACTCTTATGAAGGGAACGATTACCACAGCTTTGATCGAGGAACCTATTAATCATGGCGACTAACTCAAATGACACTTCAGATAACACGCCTGAACGCGATACTCGAACCGACACTCATATTGACAAGAATGGCACCCGCTTTAGTGTGAGGGAGCTAAGCTCGAAGGTACTAGTCAAACCTCAAACCGACAATGCCAAGTTAGCGCATCTTCACAGTCATTATGCCCAACACCCGAGTCGTGGTTTAACACCGGCTAAGCTTGCTCGAATATTGAGCCAGGCCGAACAAGGCGATCTTATTGCTCAGTGCGAGCTGGCTGAGGACATGGAGGAGAAAGACGGTCACATCTTCTCAGAGCTGCAAAAGCGTCGCCGTGCCTTATTGGATGTCGAGTGGCAGATAGTGCCGCCACGTAATGCTTCAGCAGCCGAGATTAAAGATTGCGAGATGCTGACTGAGCAGCTTGAAGATATGCAAATCTTAGACGATCTCATTTTCGATATGAGTGACGCCATCTTAAAAGGCTTTTCAAATAGTGAAATAGTCTGGCAGCAACAGGGCAGACTTTGGCTACCAGAAGCGTTTAACTTTAAAGATCCCAGCTGGTTTATGACGGGCCAAGCTAATGCTAGTGCTAGTGCCAACAGTAAAGAGGTTGTCGACCGTAACGAACTGCGCCTGCGTGATAACACCCTCAATGGCGCAGCCTTGCAGCCTTTTGGCTGGATAAGCCATGTGCATAAGACGAAGTCGGGTTATCTGGGCCGCAATGGTTTAGCCCGAGTACTTGCCTGGCCGTTCCTGTTCAAGAACTACGGCGTACGAGATCTCGCTGAATTCTTGGAGATCTATGGCTTGCCGCTGCGTCTGGGTAAATACCCAACCGGGGCGGATAAAACAGAGAAAGCGACCCTGCTGCGAGCAGTGATGAGCATTGGCCACAACGCTGGGGGCATCATCCCCAAAGGCATGGAAATCGACTTTAAAGAGGCAGCCAAAGGCAATAAAGACCCTTTTGAGTACATGATCTCCCTGATGGAGAAAACTGTCTCTAAGGCTATTCTGGGTGGCACCTTAACCAGTCAGGCCGATGGTAAAAGCTCGACTAACGCCTTAGGTAATGTGCATAACGAAGTGCGCCAGGAGTTGCGGGATTCAGATCTCAAACAGATAGGTAATACCTTAAGTCGCGATTTAGTACTGCCGATGTACATGCTCAACGGTAAGAGCTATCGCACGCCTAACCGTAGCCCGCGCCTGGTGTTTAACGTCGTAGAGGCCGAAGACCTCAAGGGCTATGCCGAGTCTCTTCCTAAGCTGGTCGAAATTGGCTTTGCTATTCCTCAGCAGTGGGCCCAGGACAAATTACAGATCCCCGTGGCACAAAAAGGCGAAGTGATGCTGATAAAACAAGCCGCTAAGCCTACGAGCACAGGGGGTGAGTTTGAAGAGCCTCAAGCCAAGCTTAAGCGGATGGCAATCAAGCGCATCGCTGTCCTGAAGGCTAAGCAAGAAGTCGATGATGTTGATCTTATGTCTGAAGTCCTGCTGGCTGACATGTCGCCAATATTGGCAGGCTTTACCGATGAGGTGCGCCAACTTGTTGAAAGTGCAGAATCACTAGAAGCCTTGCAGGTTAGCTTGAACGAGTTAGATCTCAGTATCGATGAGGCCAGTGAAGTACTGCAGCTGGCCTTAGTGGCAGCCGATCTGGCAGGTCAACATGATGTGCAAAGTGGGAGCTAGTCATGGCTAAAGCAGCACTAACGAGTGCCAGCTATGGCTCATTGCCATTCGAACAGCAGATAAGCTTCTTTCGCAATAAGCTCAACGTGCCTACCGAGTCCTGGACTGAGCTTTGGCGGCATGGTCATAACTCTGGTTTTAGTGTTGCCGGGGCGATGAAAGATGATCTGCTTAATGACTTTAGGCGCTCGGTGGATGCAGCTATCGCCGATGGGAAATCGCTTACCTGGTTTAAAAAAGAGTTTAATAACATTGTTGCCAAACATGGCTGGGAGCATACGGGCAAGGTGAGTTGGCGGGCTAAGGTGATCTTCGATACCAATATGCGCCAGAGCTATAATGCTGGCCGTTATGAACAGCTGCAGCACTTCGAGTATTAGCACTATGCCCATGGCGACAGCCGCTATCCCCGAGAGCTGCATCTTAAGTGGAATGACACTTTACTGCCTAAGTCAGATGCTTGGTGGAAAACTCACTTCCCGCAAAATGGTTGGGGCTGTAAATGCCGTATTTATGGTGTGAGTCAGTCAGAGCTTGAGCGCAGAGGCTTAACCACCACAGCCGCGCCGAACGATGGCATGCGTGACTGGACAAACAAAGCAACGGGTGAAGTGCATCAAGTGCCTAAGGGTATCGATCCAGGCTTTGATTATATCCCTATGCGTTCGATTAACCAGGTTAAGCAACAACAGCTGGCTAAGCGAAAAGCACCACTCTATCAAGCACCAGAACGTCTGATTCACAGCGCTTTTAGCACCATAAAAGGGGTTAATGTTGATGGTTTAAACCGTGTTCTGGCAGGTATTGCAGCGACCAGCTCCGCACCGCAGGTGGCAATGCTAGGGAAGTTTATTCAGGGTTACGATATCAAGAGCCTATTTCTGAAACAAGCGGAGATGGGGTTTAACAACAGTGGAGCAAAAGCCATTGAACAAGCCAGCAAAGACTACATTAACGGGAGTCATTTTCATCCAAGGCAGTATTACACCACTAGGCATTACCGTAAGTCTTGGGGCTTTACTTCCAAGTCATATGATAACGTCAATATAAAAGCCGCTAGCAGCATTCAGCTGAGCAAGGTGAATGTTAATGAGCTTAGGCAAGCAGTTGCTTTGGCCGATATACAGGCATCTAAGCAACAAGCAATATTCTCTTTGTCATCTGTGGTTCGTAACACCAGTGAATCTGGTAATCACGGCGGTACAGTGGTCACCTGGCTCCATGAGATTGGCCATCAACTACACTTTAAGGCTGGTAGTCCAGCCGTACCAGTATCTGCGGAGCTAACTCGATATTCAGGTAAGAATAAGTTTGAATGGCACGCAGAGCACTTTGCCGCTTGGGTGTTAAACCGCAACGCACTGGCTGAGTTTAATAGCGAAATAGCCGAGTACTTTGATAAGCTAGTTGAAACAGTTGTGACCCAAGGAGGCATTCGTGGATAAAACTTTAGCGGATAAATATTTAGCGGCTATGTTGGCCCGTGTAGAAGCTTCTCCAGAACTGACTAAGCCGACGCCCTTGGTCGATGCAGCCTTTGACATTATCAATAATGAGAGTCTGAGTTACATCGAAAAAGATAAGCAAATCTCAGATGTTGAGGCCAAGGCAAGCGGCCATGAACTGACCCTGTTTGCCGAGGTGTGGGAAAGCTTTCACGTTAGTACTCCCCTTGAAGATATGAAGGTGGCCAATAGTGAGCCTGACTATAGGAAGCCAGAGTAATGGCTGGCACTTATATCAAGGTTGAAGCCAGGGGCCGCACAGCGATAACCAAAGCCCTTAATAACCTACTCAAGCAAAGCGGCAATCTAACCCCTGCACTGGCTGACATAGGTGAGTACTTGCTTGAGTCTACTCAACAGCGCTTTATAGAACAACAAGCCCCCGATGGTGCTCCCTGGGCCGAACTCAGTAGCACCACCCTTGAGCGAAAGATTAAACAGGGTGAGCGCACCGATCGCATTCTTACCGAGTCAGGTACCTTAGCCTCTAGCATTCACTATCAGCTGGGCCGCAATCAACTTGAACTGGGCAGCAACGAAGAGTATGCGGCCATGCAGCAGTTCGGTGGCATCACCAGCGCCAAGAGTATGATGCCAGGCAACGAGATACCAGCGCGGCCATTCTTGGGCATCGCGCCTTTTGAGCGTAAGGTGATTATCGATATCTTAGAGCATCATCTGGCTAAGGTTATTTAAATTGCTGAAAATAAAGAGTCTTGATGGTGCTTTGTGGTGCACTTTCTATTATTAATATATGACATTAAGGAAAGGGAGGGGAGGCTTAATGTTCAGTAAGTTTGTTACTGGCAACTCCCATAGAGATATTAGGTGACTAATATTTCTATGGGAAAAATAATTTATTATCTAATTCTTCGCACACAGAGACCGAATTTCTTCTAAAGATTTTGAAGAGTCATTAAGAGTATATTCGAAGTAAGTTGGTCGTTCACCATGCCAGTTGAGTTCAAGTTTAGCAGTGTTGGAGCCTACTATTTTGGTTATTGCGTCTTGGCCATTTAAAAAGTGAATAAATCTAGCCCCCCAATCTTGAGTCAATTTAATAGTCTCAACAGAGTCATCCCACTTAATCCTGGTGCTTATTAAGTTATAACCATCTTTAGTTTCATCTTTTGTGAGGTTCGGAGAGCTATCGAAACTGAAATATGCCCATTCACTTGTGCTATTGCATCCAATCGTCATTTTACTGCTAACACCTTGATAGGGAAATGACATTTGAGGAGATGGGTAGACTTTAGGGGATGTTGCGTATGCTGAAAACTTACCTGTCATTTCATCTTTTGAAGTAAACGTATGCCATGATGGCTTTACTGGCTCAGCTTTAGTTGATTTTGTTATATTTGGTGTACTTGTGGTTTTAGTTCCACTAGTTGTTTCTATACTTGATGTGGTTACTTTTTTGGCGCTAGATGGAGACTTCGATATTGAGTAAACAACCAGCACAATAGCAATAAGCACAAACCAAGTCGTCAAAGAGGTTTTCTTTTGAGCAAGAGCCCCACAACTTGGACACGCTTTAGCTTTAGTACTAACTTTTTCACCGCATTCCTTGCACTTTACGACAGCCATTTATAATCCTTTATACTAAAAGTATTTGATATCTTTATTTATGATTCTACTTGTAAATTTGTTGATGAACAATCCTATTATGTGAGGGCAATGTAGAAAATGTTGGTCATTGCCAGTGGCTAAAACAGGGGCGAGGTGATGTATCTAATTAAGTTGATTTTTCTGAATTAATTCACTACTAATTTGATTAAATATAAGCAGATTAGCTTTTAAGTGAGTTGCGAATGAATAATGTTTGAGCGGTATAAACTAGATTGTGTCTTCAATATAGCTTCATTGAGCGTCAAGAAGTGTTCCATATCATCGAAAACCATTTAGCAAAGCAATAGTAGGGGAAGGTTGTTGTTTTGCTTATGAATAATTGCTAACTTGTTGTGAGGACAACTAAATAAATCAAAAAGGTTTTACATGGACGTAGTACAAGAGAATGTTATCTCCCCCAAAAATGTTGGCAATAACGATACTAATTTAGCTATTCGTTCTGAGAACACTTCATCGACGAGTCAAATAGATGAAGCTGAAACCGTTGAAACAATAGAGCAGATTGGTGGTGCAGAAGCCAAGAAAATTCACCGATTTCAATCAGATGTAAACACCGCTCAAACAGCTATCAAAGTTGGTGCGTCTTTAAGCACCGCAAGTTCATTTGTTCATGGTTTTGTATTCGTTGTATTAGCACTCTTTACTCTAAAAGCATTAAGAATCGGAGCCGATATGGTAGCCGTTGTTCCTCTGCTCATCGGGGCCGTAGGGTTATTGATATCTTGGGCGATAGTGTATGCGCTACTCAGCATTGTGGTCACCAATGCATTAACTGCAAAACATGCCATCTACCAGTCATCAAGATTGTAGTTTTTAAAACTTTGAGTATGTCATCACCAGTCTTTTTAGCATGATGCCTAATCAAGACATTTTCGTCAGACCCTTTTTAAGGTTTACGCCATTTGAGCGAGCAGAGGTCATCGACATACTTCAGCATCATCTTGCGAAATCACTTTGAGGACCTGTCTTTAAATCCGCACATATTTTGGTCTGTGCTACTGCTGAAGACTTTGGTACTCTATTGCTTAACCTATTCAAAGTGAACCATTTCTCATGTCTAAAAATGTTACTGAACAGATTATTGATAACCTCAAGGAAGGCAGCTTCCTGTCAGTACAACTTCTAAGTGGAAAGTGGGGCTGCGGTAAAACCTATGTCGCGAAAAACAGCATAATTCCAGAGCTTCAAAAGAAATATGATAAGGCTCATTATGTTTCTCTATACGGGGTGTCTAGTCTAGATGACTTTAGGGATAAGTTGGTTTCTTTACATTATTGTGATAGCAAAAATTCAGTTGAAAAT
>SPKZ01016287.1_pt1 | contig 27005 bp, 24 predicted proteins | sample 2456571 | NCBI WGS metagenome assembly SPKZ01 (sample SAMN11192286, study PRJNA482655) | marine metagenome | biome: ENVO:00000447; feature: ENVO:00000244|ENVO:00000211|ENVO:00000569|ENVO:00002023; material: ENVO:00002151; isolation source: ocean water from marine abyssalpelagic zone ... | reverse complement strand
TTATCGGCTATGGCCTAATCCAAACCATGGCACCAACCATTACGGCGCTGTTTTCCACCCAATTACCCGATGGTAAGACAGCTTGGTCATGGGCATTGGTGTTAAGTGTTGTCCCCTTAATCATCGCCTATTTACTTGCCCACGATATGGTAATGGCGCTATCGATTACGGTAGGTTTGTGTTGTTTTGGCGCTTTTTTTGCCATCAACTCATCGATTCATAGTTATTTAATTGTCAGTTATGCCGATAGTAATGGCGTGTCATTAGATATTGGTTTTTATTATATGGCTAATGCCGCTGGGCGTTTAATGGGCACGGTATTATCCGGATTGGTATACCAATATTACGGTCTTATTGCCTGCTTAGTGATCTCAAGTAGTTTTATTGGCATTGCTGGCTTGATCTCAACAACATTACCAAGACATAATGAAATAAAAACATCACAAGAATAAGCCAGAGGCAAACGCAATGACTAAATTAATCAAAACACTAGCAGCAATCGACACACTGCACCACGGCGATCCAAATCAGCAGCTTATTAACGGAGTAGCAACAGCTGATGAGTTTATTTATGCCCAACAAATGACTACCTGGCTTAACAAGTTAACCCCAAGCCCTAGTGAATTAGCGCAAATTGCCGTGCGATCACAACATTTATGTCGCTGGGAGCTACCCCGTAGTCAGTTTGAAATGAACCGAGCGGGTTATTTGAAATGGCGTGTGGCACAGGGTAAATACCATGGGGAAAAAGCATCACAAGTGATGAGAGCACATGGCTATGAGCCACAAAGCTGTGATGAAATCATTGATATCGTGAGAAAAAAGAACATCAAGAGTAATAATGATACCCAATTAATGGAAGACGCTGCCTGTCTCGTTTTTTTAGAGTTTCAATTCAAGGATTTCGTTGAAGGTATCGCTAGCGATGAAAAAGTTATTCGGATTGTCCAAAAAACTTGGGTGAAAATGTCCGAACAAGCTCATCAATTCGCGCTGCAATTATCTTACTCTGATCAAGAGTTAACACTCATCAAACAGGCATTAGCGTAACTTTTTTAACATCCACTGTAATTAGCAAAATATTTCAGCTAATTGCAGTTCTAGATCATCACTATTATAATCAACGAGTTCTCGGCGCATCCGCTGACGTTCTTTAATTTCTTCAATCTCACGCCATTTACGTTGTTTGGTACGCTGACGCTTTGAGCGAGGTTGTTCCGTGAATTCTTGTTCTAGTTCTGCAAACTCAGACCAGTTATTAAATTTCATCATCTTTCCTTAACTTCATTAGATGACTCTAAATTAACCAGCTTAAATGACGATACGATGACAAAGAAATGACACCTTAATGATCGTTAACTACGTCGAATTTTTTCGATATTTTTCTTTGTTTTTACGCCCTTTTTCATCCAATGATTTCCGTATCGCTCGTCTTAAACGGGGAAATAAATACCCAAGGTGAGTTAACCAACCACTGCTACTGGGTAAACATATTTCAATTTTTTCTCCCTTTGCGACACGCACAATCGCAATAGCAACCTCCTCTGCACTACTCATTGGCTGAGAAAATACAATATCTTCAACTTGGTCAATCTGATCCATAATAAAACCGGTATCAATCGAACCTGGTGACACTAAACCAATATTGATATTATTATCACGGAGTTCATCAGCTAAGGCATACGTAAAGGAACGTAAACCAGCTTTCGTTGCTGCATATGTTGCCGCTCCTTGCAATGGCGCCCGCCCCGCTAAGGAGCCAACATTAACAATAGCGCCACCACCTTGTTGCTTAAATAGCTCAATCACTAAACGAGATAACACGATCGGGGATCGTAAATTGACATCAATCATTTGCGCTAAGTCATTAACACTATTGTCGGCTACATTACCCCGTTGATGAAATCCTGCATTATTAACCAACACATCAACATGGCCAAAACGCTGTACAGCCATGTCAATCGCCTGCTGGCACCAACTAAGATCATTAACATTCATCACGATGGGCAAAACTTCAGTGAGTGTACTTAGCTCTTCGCTAATGGTTGTTAACCCCGCTTCACCGCGAGCCAACAGCACTAAATTAGCACCAAGATTAGCAAAGGCACGGGCTGTTGCCGCCCCAACACCCGCTGATGCACCGGTGATCACAACGGTTTTCCCTCTAAAATTGGTCATTGGCACCCTTTTGAACAATAGTTTGATTTCATCAAAATAGCACAAACAACAATCAATTGGACTCGGCAATTTCATAATTCAGCTTTTATTCATAGTAAAAGCGTTTATATAAGCTTAATAACCTACTATTGGAAATCATGATGAAATTATCCTATCGATTGTGGCCATTATTATTACTCGCTTTTACTTGTACGACGGTAGCCGCTAATAAAATTAAACAATCTCAAGCCAGTAATATTCAACAGACATCTGCGGAGAAAAATAATGCGCATCAGGAGCTTGATGTCTGGTTAGCTGAAATAAGTAGTCAAGCTTATCAAGACATTGACCAAGATGGGTACCACCAAAACTTCACCTTAACCTTTGACCTTGATACGCGTTTTAGTCAACAAGATGTCATTGTTGAAGTATGGATAGTAGGGTCGACATTCAATCAACAACGGATGTTCACCAGCGATGTAATTCGCTTATCAGATAACTCAAGTCTTGATCGGCAGCAGATTAATTTTCAACTGATTGATGATTATCCAACCGATTATTATCAACTCGAATTGGTGATTATTGATGCGGCATCAAGCCATGTTATCTTTACTGTCGATCAACACTACAGTGGTCAATTACAAAATTTAGCGCTTGAAAGCCAGCGCTATGATCAACAACAAGCCCTAAGCATTTATGCCGCGCAGGTAGATTTAGTCAATGACAATAATCATAACGGCTATTACCAGCAACTTGATGTTTCATTTGATGTCGATAGCCCCCATGTTTCATCGCAGCTGATCGCGCAATTTTATCTCGGCGATGTACTCTTATTTACCAGTAATTCATTTTGGATCCATGGGAATAACACCACTGATAAACAATTTTTCGCCATCGAATTACAACAAGGAATTAGCACCGGATATTATGACTTAGATATTCATTTAGTTGACGCAAAAAACCACCAACAACGTCATCAAATATCAGCCATCGATTGGATTGTGTTTAAGAATTTACCCCTTGAATCTCAATACCGAGATAACGACAACGGCAGCGACCAAGAGATTGAAATCACCGTTGAACAACACGCCGGCAGTATCGCTTGGATGTTAGTTGGCTTATTCAGTTTGCTTATCATAAGACGTTTTTTTGTGAACTAACCTTAGTATCGTCAAAGAGGCTAATCAAACTCATAAAATCACATTAACAGCGCTATGCCAGCATTCAATTGAATGAAGAGGTTTTGAATGGGATTTAAATTTTGGATAGTGAAAACTACCACCGTATTTATCGCAATAACAGGCATTTTGTTTATTGTCCAATGACTAAAGCAACATACTATTCAAGCGTCCATTATTTTCGCGCTGATTTAGGCTGGAGATATCTAACATCCAGCCTCGCAAGAAAACTTCATGAAAATAAACACGATGAATTACTTACTATTAAAGCGCTGCTTACTGTCATCATAAATACGAATTAAGCCAGTAATAATTTCACTATCATAAGGTCTTAAGCCACTTAAGGTCATGCGTTTTTCGCCATGGCCGACTATTTCACCATTGGCTTTAAAGCAAAATTGTAGAATCGCGACGCCGCGCTTGCCATTAACCGTTAACTCAGTGTGGGTTATCTCTAACGTTGGCTGAGTGAAGTTTACATGATCGAGATTGATCGACATGCTTTCATAAATCACTAGCGGACGAGTCGGATTAATCATGACCTGATGCTGTTTCATTAATGGCACAAGGATTTTGGGAAATGTATGGCCTGAAAACTCAACATAACGCTGTGTTAAGGTCGAGACCAAATCATTGTCTGTTGAGATATCACCATCGCGTTCGATCCTAAGATAGGGCTTATCTTCAGAATCATTAAAGCTAATGTTTTTAGCATCACTTTCATGAACCTGTAATTGATGGTTTTCATTAACCATGCCACAAAATTCAAATTTCATGGTTTGACTAACACCTAGCTGCTGTAATGCGATAGAGAATAACAAATCGCCTGGGACACAGAATTTCTTGGCGTCGGCATCATGTAACGGATTAAAATCGTCTGCAATTTCTTTGGCAAAAGCGCTTGATTGCTCGCGTGAAAAGGAGAAGTTTTGTTGTGCTCGGGAATAATATTTTGCGAGATTCATTGATTATAGGTTCTAGGTATAATGGATAATTAATATCATCCATTATACCCTAAATCAATAACTGATTTATAGACGACGCCAACTGGTAACACCAGCACTGTCTTCTAACACAATACCTAAGGCGGTTAACTCATCTCGAGCGGCATCAGCTGCGGCCCAATCTTTACTGGCACGGGCATCATTACGTTTAACGATTAACGCTTCGATCACGGCAACATCATCGTCACTATCGCTCTCTCCCTGAAGAAAACTTTGTGGGTTTGATTGTAAAATACCTAAGACTGCGCCTAAGTAGACTAATATTGCGGCCAATTCAGCCGCTTTAGTCGGCTTGCTCTCTTTACAGCGGTTCATTTCTTTCGCTAATTCAAATAACACAGGCAGTGCTTCAGGGGTATTGAAATCATCATTCATTGCGACTTTAAAACGCGTGACATAACTATTATCCATATCAACACCAGTCGCCGGCGTAATATCACGCAGTGCAGTATACAAACGCTCTAATGCTGCACGGCCTTGATGTAAATTATCTTCTGAATAATTTAGCTGAGTCCGATAATGACCACTGATCAAGAAAAAGCGAATCGTTTCGCCATCAAAGGCTTTAAGCACATCGTCAATGGTAAAGAAATTACCCAGCGACTTAGACATTTTCTCTTTATTGACTTGCACCATGCCTGAGTGGATCCACGTATTGACATAATCAGTGTCATAGGCACAACAAGATTGCGCCACTTCATTTTCATGATGAGGGAATGTTAAGTCAGAGCCGCCACCGTGAATATCGAACTGCAAGCCTAAATGCTTGGCATTCATTGCCGAACATTCGATATGCCAACCTGGGCGCCCTTCACCCCACGGTGATGACCAACTCGGCTCACCGGGCTTAGCCATTTTCCATAATACAAAGTCCATCGGATTTTGTTTATCTTGTACCACTTCAACCCGCGCGCCCGCTTGTAGCATATCAAGATCTTGACGGCTTAACAGGCCATAGTCTTTATAACTAGGCACCGAAAACAAAACATCACCGTTGTCTGCAACATAGGCATGTTCACGGTCAATCAACCGCTGAACAAAATCAATGATTTCTGGAATATGGGTGGTAACTTTAGGCTCAACGTTAGGTTCAACCATATTGAGTGACTTAAAGTTATCATGCATTACTTTAGTAAAACGTTCAGTCAGGGCTAAATAATCTTCACCATTTTGGTTGGCACGGGCAATAATTTTATCGTCAATGTCAGTAATGTTACGGACATAATTAACCTCATAACCGTTAAAACGTAAATAACGTACGATAGTATCAAACACGACAAATGTTCGACCATGACCAATATGACACTTATCGTAAATGGTAATACCGCACACATACATACCAACTTTGCCAGGGGTAATGGGAGTGAATACTTCTTTTTGGCGCGTTAGCGTATTGTAAATCGACAGCATGCGTTAATAATTCCTATGATTTGCTTAAGATAAAGCGCCAAGTTTATCAGCTGAACCTTGATGCCTCAATTACCAGAACCACTAATCGCGGCTATTTTGTAATTTTTTTAGCATATTAATTGCGATTAATACTAAACAAGGTAAAATTTGGCAGAATTTATAAAAATATAGGCAATAAAACATGATTACATTGTTCACCAATTTCGGTCAGATCAAAATCGAAACATTCGCAGACAAAGCACCTGAAACAGTGGCTAACTTTGAACAGTATGTTAAAGATGGATTTTACAATAACACTATATTTCATCGTGTTATTGATGGTTTCATGATTCAAGGTGGTGGTTTCTCACCGGGTATGGAAGAGAAAGACACCGTATCTTGTGTTAAAAATGAAGCAAACAACGGATTGAAGAACACCAAAGGCACACTTGCCATGGCGCGTACTCAAGATCCGCATTCAGCCAGTGCTCAATTCTTTATTAATGTATCTGACAATGATTTCTTAAACTTCACTAGCGAAACAACTCAAGGTTGGGGCTACTGTGTGTTTGCTCAAGTTGTTGAGGGAATGGATATTGTTGATAAGATTAGAGCCGTTAATACTAGCAACAGTGGCTACCATCAAGATGTCCCACAAGAAGATGTTCTTATCGAAAAAGCTGAAATAAGCGAATAAATAAAAAAGGCATCCTCGGGTGCCTTTTTATACTCCTATGAAAAAAACTCTAATGATTGCAGATCTTCATTTAAGTGAAGACAGACCAGATATTACCGCGTTGTTTTTTGATTTTTTACAAACATCAGCGAGCCAAGCACAAGTACTCTATATTTTAGGTGATTTATTTGAGTATTGGATTGGTGATGACGACCCGAGCCCTTTTATTGCTCAAGTTGCCTTTGAGCTTAAAAAATTAGCAAATTTAGGCATTAAAATATATTTCATTCATGGCAATCGTGATTTTTTACTCGGTAAAAAATTCGCCAAAAAATCGGGGATGATATTATTGCCTGAGCATTATTGCATCGAGCTATATGGTCAACAAGTGTTAATTATGCACGGTGACACGTTATGCACCCTTGATGTTGAATATCAAAATTTTCGCCAAAAAAGTCGAAAAAAATGGTGGCAATGGATGATTCTATCGTTACCGTTATTTGTGCGACGAAAAATAGCCAATGACGCGCGCCAACGCTCAGAAATGAACGGTAAGAGTAAATCAGTCGAAATAACCGATGTCACTCAACTTGATGTTGAAAAACAAATGTTAAATCATCAAGTCAGCCTGTTAATTCATGGCCATACTCATCGACCAGCCACCCATGAATTCACCTTAAATGGTACCAATGCTAAGCGTATTGTACTTGGTGACTGGTATACTCAAGGTAGTGTACTAGAGATAACGCCCGATCAAATGATCCTGAAAAATAGACCCTTTATGACAATAAATGATAAATAAAATTTACTTTAGGGAACCCCTTGGCTATTATGCCGTCCAAGGATTTATCAAGCGTATAAAAGTTAAGAGGAATAATGAAGTTTAAATCACTTTCAAAATGGCTGCTATTAGCCAGTTTCGCCGTCACCTTGCCATCGTGTGCTTTTGTTGACTGGTTAGTCTACAAGCAAGATTTACCACAAGGTAACTTCCTAGAATCTAAAGACATTGAAAAACTTCGTGTTGAAATGAGCAAAGAACAAGTCTCATTTCTCATTGGCCGCCCCGTGGTTGATGACACTTTTGGTGGCGATACTTGGCATTATGTTTATCACTTTAAATCAGGCCAAAATGCTAAAATTGTTCATAAAGAGTTTATATTAACCTTCGTTAATAACAAACTCACCACCGCTGTTGGTGATTATGAATTAAATGAAGCGTTTAATACTCCGATCAAAAAATAGCAGTATGAGCTCAATAAAAAGGTCGCTAATGAATATTAGCGGCCTTTTCTATTGCTATCAGCTCCGTGGTGGGAATTGAGTCAAAATAGTGGTGACCGTTTGATTAATATCAGCAGTTCGTTGCTGTGGCGTTCGCTTCGTCGTTAATCTTGCTCCTTTAGAGCCACGCCAAATCAGTTGTTCTTTATTGCTGATGAAATCAATTACCAACGTCCCTTCTTTGTACTCTCTGGTTTGACGATAAAAATCATAACTCCAACCGACATGGTTACTGTGGTAATGATGACCAAAATTCCAATAAAAACCATGGGTCGGTTCAATCGCTCGCTCACGCTTGGTCTTAATTGCCGCATGATAATTAACCAATACATCAGCCTGCGCCGGTGCAACTTTAGTTAAGCCCTTTTGCGATAATGTGTTATCGATGGCATCAATCATGCGACGATGGGAGATATCACTTAAATAATAGCTGTTATCGTCACTTGATTTTTTCGATTCTACAACCCAAGCGTAAGTGGAAATTCTAGAGAAATTAACTGAGTTATCATAGTCATAATTAGCGGTTGTTTGACAGCCTGCCAAACTAAGACACAATAACAAGCCTACAATCATTTTAGTGTTCATTTTATTTATCTCCTGATAATGATTATCAATTAAATAATAGGATAACTTAACTTACGCTGACTATCGACTAATATTGGATATTCACCAATAAGCCCCGCGTCAATATCATCGGTAAAAGGCGCCAAATAAAGGTCCGCCTGTTCCTGATATTGTCGATATAGCCAATGATCGAGCTGTTTCCTAGATGGATAAAGTAACGGGGTGAAATTATGATGATTTTCGACGATAAGTTGACAATTATGGAGGGGTTTACCATTGTCTAAATCCCAACTCACCTCATGATCATGATGAACAACCCGTAACAATGATAAAAATCCAATGCCATGGCCATGAAAGGTGGTAAAAGTCGGCGCGATAATATGCGCCCCTTTCGTGGTTACAAAACAGACTTTCTCTTTATCAACACTGACCACATTACGAATGTGTAAACGTTGATGACCCGTTTGTTTTAATACCTTATTAACCAAAGCAATCCAATCGCGAGCATGAAATTCAAGATACATATTGACCTCCTATATATACCCATAATCAATGGCATGGGTAAACCCAAGCCACTGATAAAGTGTTTATTTCATCGCTTGGGTATGCTCATCCTTTATTCATTGATTTATTCGTCAACGATGTCCATCTCTTGCAACAGATTATCAGCACCAGAAACATGCTCCATGATCCACAACATATAACGACTGTCTAAATGAATAGACCGCGAAATTTTTGGATCAAAATCCCAATCACTAATAATGCTTTCATATACACCGTCAAATAACAAACCTACCAATTGAGCTTTTGCATTTAATGTCGGTGAACCTGAGTTTCCTCCTGTTGTATCAACAGTACTTAAAAAGTTTAACGGTACAGAACCAATACCTTTATTATAGTAGCGACCGTAGGTTTTATCCACAATAGCCTGGCGCTCTGCGACTGTAATATCAAACTCTTCATCGCCAGCAATGTATTTGTCTAACTTTCCTTCAAGGGTCGTAAATGGTGTCGCGTACAAACCATCCTTTGGGGAATAGCCTTTAACATTGCCGTATGTCACACGCAAACTGCTATTAGCGTCAGCATAAACCGCTTGTCCTAAGCTTTTCTTGTAAGCAATTAAGGCAGCCATATAGTTTGGTCGTACTTTCTGAAATAATCCGGCCCGTTCTTTATCTTCTTTTTCTTGCGCCATTTGAGTATCGTACATCGCAACGGCATATTTTATGAAGGGATCATCCGACGATTGAAACTGCTCAACCGATGCGGTTAACCAAGCCATTCGTTTACTTTCATCACCTAAACGAGTTTGTTGATACATCGCTTTTAGGCGACCGGTCAATGCCGGCATTTCGGTGTTAGCCTTAATATGATAAAATCTATCAAAGGCACTTACACGTTCGGTTTTAGCCATCGCCAAATAATATTTCATAAAATGAGTCACTATTTCACGATCGACTTGAGCATCATAACGTTTAGAAATACGCTTAATGCCTTGAGCGAAACGAGTCATGTCACGTACTTGATAACCGAGCTCGCGCTCAGCATCCGGTTTGGTTTTTTCTTGCGCTAAACGATACAATTTTTGTGCAACTGACATCATAGCACTGCGATTCATGTAACCAAAAATAAGCTCACGAATTTGGTGTTGACGATCATCCTTGACCAAATCGGCTAATTGTTCAATCGACTGACTATACTGTTTTTGACGAGTGCTATCACTGTTAATCCAGCGCTTTAGCTGCGCTTCTAAAGTCAGCTTACGGGTTAACATATCGCCTTTTTGATAACTGGCAATCATGGATCCATAGTTTTTTGCGTAATTAGCTAAACCAGCCAATGTGCTTAAATACTTAACATTAGCGGCACTGCCTTTAGGCGCCACCCGTTTAATGATCTCCATACTCTCTTCACGATATCGCTTAGCCGTCGGGTAAACCCATTCAAACTGATTACTTACTTCATCGGCGATACGATAACGGTTAGTACGTCCAGGATAACCAGCAACCATCACAAAATCACCATCATTTAGGCCTTTAGCAGAAACCTGTAAATGTGATTTAGGCTGGTAAGGGACATTTTTTTTACTAAAATCAGCAGGCTGCCCTTTAGGATTAACATAAGCGCGATAAAACGACCAATCGCCAGTATGGCGCGGCCACATCCAGTTATCTGTGTCACCACCGAACTTGCCAATATTACTCGGCGGCGCATACACGAGTCTTACGTCACGAATTTCCAATTGTTTAATCAGATAATAAGATAACCCGCCATGATAGCTATAAGTAGAGCAACGATATCCTGGCGATTTTTCACAGGCAGCAACTAATGATTTTTGACGTTGTTCAATCATTTTATAGCGAGCTTCGCCGGATAAATTATCGTTAAGATTAGCCATGATTAATGCCGTGACATCGGTCAACTCTTCGGTCACGTAAATCCGAGAGCCTGGCGCTGCGGGTAGCTCACCCTCGAATGACTCAGAAATAAAACCTTTGTTAATCAAGTTATTATCTTTCGTGGAGTTATATTGAATACTGCCATAAGCACAATGATGATTGGTCACCGCCAAGCCTTGGCTTGATACAAATGAAGCAGTACATCCCCCTAAACTAATCACTGCATTCATCGGAAATTCAGTTAAAGTAGACAATGTTTCAGGGTTAATGTTCAGTCCACGATCAAGTAATTGCTGTTTAATCAGCGGCAATTGATGTGGTTGCCACATCCCTTCATCAGCGATAGCAAGCGATGTGGTCAACATAAGACCAATCATGACCAAGCCAAATTTGTTTTTCATTAATATACCTTAACATTCAGAGAATAACAGACCCATAGAAAATACACTGTTAAGGGCTAAAAATCATGTCAACAAAGAGTTTTTGTTGATTTTATTTTTGTGAGGCTATTCAAGTATTAACTATTTTTTATTACTATTAGCGTGCTTTAAAATTGATAAAAGCTAAACTAGCAAAAGACTCTAGGCCTGTGGCCAAGAAATATAATAATTATAACCGGGAGCGTGACACAAATGAACATTGTTATGGGGATTATTGGCATTATATCGCTGATAACCATTGCTTTAATATTCTCAGAAAATCGTAAGGCTATTAATTTAAGAACCGTTACGATAGCCTTTGCTATTCAGGCCTGTTTTGGTGCTTTCGTTTTATATATCCCAGCGGGTCAGGCGGTTTTATCCTCGGTCGCCAGTGGTGTTCAAGCGGTCATTGATAGTGCTCAGGCTGGTTTAAACTTCTTATTTGGCGGTTTAGTCAGCGATAAAATGTTTGAAGTATTTGGTGGTGGCGGTTTTGTCTTCGCACTACGTGTGTTGCCTATTATTATCTTTTTCTCTTCATTGATTGCAGTTCTCTATTACCTTGGTGTGATGCAATTTGTGGTCAAAATTATTGGTGGCGCTTTACAAAAGATGCTCCAAATTAGCCGAACTGAATCACTGTCAGCCACGGCCAATGTTTTTGTTGGTCAAACAGAGGCGCCATTAGTGGTTAAGCCTTTTATCGCCAACATGACCCGCTCTGAGCTATTTGCTGTGATGGTCGGCGGTTTAGCATCAGTGGCAGGCTCGGTGCTAGCAGGCTATGCCAGCCTTGGTGTCGAACTCAAGTATTTAGTAGCCGCGTCATTTATGGCTGCCCCTGGCGGTTTATTAATGGCTAAATTAATGGTACCGGAGACACAAACTCCGACCGAAAAGATGGAAGAGACAGATCAAGACTTGCAACCTGCTAACGTCATTGATGCGGCAGCATCAGGAGCGGCTTCGGGTTTACAGTTATCCCTAAATGTAGGCGCCATGTTACTGGCCTTCATTGGCTTAATTGCATTAATGAATACGATGGTCGGCGCATTAGCCAGCCTCCTTGGCTTTGATGGCGTCACTATTCAACAGATTCTAGGCTACGCCTTTGCACCGTTAGCTTTTTTAATTGGTGTGCCATGGCATGAAGCAATTCAAGCGGGTAGCTTTATCGGTCAAAAAATTGTGGTCAATGAGTTCGTTGCTTACATTGATTTTATTACAGTCAAAGACAGCCTTTCGCAACATACCCAAGCTATCATTACCTTTGCTTTATGTGGCTTTGCCAATTTATCATCTATTGCAATTTTACTCGGCGGCCTCGGGGCAATGGCTCCATCTCGCCGCACAGAGTTAGCGCAATTAGGAATGAAAGCAGTGCTTGCTGGTACCCTATCAAATTTAATGAGTGCAACCCTTGCTGGTTTGTTTCTTTCACTCAGCTAGTACTCAGCCTGAATACCCCCTAATTATTTTTAGGGGACTTCACTTCTCAAAAAACGATTGTATATCTTCAATAGCTTGCTAATATATCGCTCGGCTAATCAATTATAATAACCGAGTTGCACATGATATACGGATATATAAAAACCGGTGCTGATAAGTTCAGCTTACTACTCCCCTTTTGCTGTTTCATTGCAATTTTTTCAGCATTATCCTATTGGACAAAAATTTCAAATTCGGTCTGGCAGCAGGAAAATAAAGAGTTACTTAATGAGGTAACCATTTCCTATGCCATTCAAGTTGAAGATAAAATAAAAGATTTATTATCCCCTCATCAAAGTATTCAACGTTACATTAAAAATCATGACGATTCATTAGAGCGTGCAGCAATTATTTCTAGTTATGTGATGGCTAATCATCCTGAAATTAATCAGATTTCATATTCCCCCCAAGGTATAACCAGCTTTGTTTTCCCCGAGAGTAGCCAGAAAAATATTGTAGGACGGGTGATCAGGCCGCCTTCAAAAATAGAAAAATCAATAAAAGTTAACCGCTTGTTTTTTTCTCAACCGATTACAAGCGACAATGGTGATGTTTTTTTTACCGCTAATAATCCAGTGATGATCGATAATGAATTTTGGGGCTACGTCAGTTATCGTATTAACCTTACCCAGGCCATTAATACTATTAATACCTTACAATCCAGATCCACTTATCACAATTCCCATCGTTATCAGTTATCCCATATTAATGATTTTAAAAAATTAACCATGATCGCGCAATCAGACAGCCCCTTAGGTAAAAAAGTATTTCAAGCCCCGGTAGAGGTTCCCGAAAATAACTGGGTGTTGGAAGTCAGTTATGAAAGTGATAATGTCTCTTCCTTATCAAACTACGGTGCCATTTTCCGATTTTTGCTAACCTCAGCTATTTGTCTTATTATTTATTGGGCGTTATTAGAGCCCCGTCGTTTAAGGCGCACCTTATCAAGAACAACCAATGAATTAGCCAACAAAAAAATCCTCATTAATATTGTGCTAAACAATATTAATGAGGGGGTAATGACTTGTGATAACAGCGGTAAAATTAAGATAGTCAATCGAGCCGCGGCCTCGTTCTTTGGCCTAAAAAAGAATCAAAACTTAGACATTAACTCCCCAGAGCTGTATCCAAAAGATAACTTACATTTTTCTCAATTAGACAGCCCGATGCATCAAGTATTGTATCGGCAACAGGAAAGTCAAAAAGAAATTTCAATTACCACTAAATCGAACATAGTGACGTCTTTAAAAACCCAAAGTAAAATCTTATTTGATTATCAAAAAAAGCACATTGGGGCCGTGTTGCTGGTTCAAAACGTCACCAAACTAAAACAAGCCAAAAACTCTCATTACAGCCGCAATGTTATCTTGAGTATGCTGGCCAATGACAAACCAATTGACGAGATATTTAACCATATCATTAATGACATCGAATCACAGTTTGAAGGGCTACAGGGGGCTATTTTATTATTAGATAATCAAAAGAAGCATATCTTTGATGTCGTTGCTCCACAATTACCCGCATTTTATACCGATTCGTTAAAAGGGCTCGAAATCGGTGACCGCGTGATGTCTTGTGGCAGTGCCATTTTTCATAACAAAATGATTATCGTCGAAGACATCACCGTCCATCCCTATTGGATTGATTATAAAAATCTCGCATTACAAGCAAAAATTAGCGCCTGTTGGTCACAGCCGATCCATAATGCCAACGGTGAATTACTGGGGACTTTCGATATTTATTCCGATAAGGTCAACCCAGCATCACCAACCCAAGTCTTGTCATTAAAAGAGGCAGCTATACTTGCGGCACTTACTATTGAGAGGCACCGTGACAGTAAACGTTTAAGTACTATCTCCTTAGCCCTGCAACATAGTTCTAATGCCTTGTTAATAATAAATAATAAAGGAATAATTGAATATGTTAATCCTAAATTGTGCAGTATTAGCGGTTACACTCCGAGAGAACTCTTAAGTCAACCACTGAAGACCTTCGTCATTCACCATAACTCCGATGATTTATTTAAAGAAGTATGGCAGTCATTATCAACGGGTAAAGATTGGCGTGGCGAAATTAAAAATAGCAAGAAAAATGGCGATTATTATTGGGCCTATGATCATATTTCTGCCATTCGAGACTCCAATAACAAAATAACTAACTTTGTCATTATTCAAGAAGATATTACCGAGAGTAGACAAAGTAGTGAACAAACCAACTACCTAAAAAACCATGATGCCCTAACCGGTTTGATTAATCACATTGCTTTTGATAAAAAAATTCAACAAGCGATAGCTTTAGTGAAAAACAATCTGCATGAACATGCGCTTTGTTTTATTGATATCGATAATTTTTCTGACATCAATAAAAAACATGGTGAATTAGCGTGTGATGAGTTATTACGTCAAGTGAGTACTCTCTTTAGAGAACATTTACGCCAACGAGATACCTTAGCACGTTTAAACAACAACCAATTCTCAATTTTAATGCAAGACTGCTCAACCGCACCAGCTAAACGATGCTGTAGCGAATTAATCAACTTGCTGGAAAAGCATCAGTTCACTTGGCAAGATCATCACATATCATTGACTGCAAGTATTGGTATCACTCTGATTGACCAAGCGATTATCGATAATGAAGGTGCAATGAAACAAGCTGACATGGCTTGCTATCTGTCGAAGCTAGCCGGAGGTAATCAAATAACCATCTATAATGGTAATCATAGTACACGGGTGCCTCTATGGGGCGATGCTCGCTTCGCTAAAGAAATCCGCTATGCTCTTGAACAAGATAAATTTAAATTATATGTCCAACCGATAATTCCATTAGCCAATTCAGATGAAAAATCTGGGTTAGAGATCCTGTTGCGCTTGGAACAAACCAATGGCCATCTCGCTAAACCCGCGGATTTTTTATCGGCAGCTCAACGATATAATCTAGCCAAAGAGCTTGATTTATGGGTGATCACAAAAACATTCAGCTGGTTTAATGATCACCCTGAAGAATTAGAGGCAATTGATTTTATATCGATTAACTTAACCTCATCATCTTTTGGTGATGATACACAATTAATCAATATTATTACGCTTATAGAGCAGTACCCAAATATTGCAGCAAAAATCATCTTTGATATTACTGAACAGACCATCACCGCGAATCTATCAAACGCTTATCATTTTATTAAGGCACTCAGTCCTTACCAAATAAGATTTTCTCTCGATAATTATGGCTGCGGTTATTTATCCTTTGCTCAAATTAAAAATATTCCTTTTACCACTATCAATATCGATGGTCGACTGATTAACGAAATAACCACCAACCAAATATCAAAAGTAATCGTCGAATCCATTTGTCGATTAGCCCAAGTGATGGGGGCTAAAACTATCGCAAAATCCGTTGAAACCAAAGAAGTCATTCCTTTGCTCATGGCGCTAGCTATTGATTCAACCCAAGGTTTTTATCAGGCTAAACCAATGAGTATTGATACGCTACTAGTAATAAGCAATGAGGAAGTAAACGCGGAATCATAACCAGTCTGAAATACTAAATCCGATCCCAATTGATTGATTATAATGATTATAATCAATCAAACTCTCACCATAGCCATTAAATAATTGAAAGTAGCCTTTAACATGAGAGCTACTGCCGATAGGGAAACTCCAATTAAAATTAATGCCACGACGGCTGCTGGTCATGTTTCGTAACATTAAGGAAAACTCGTGTCGATGATAGCGATAAACCGTAGTCAATTCAGCGTGCCCCATAAAACGACTAATATCGGGATTATCATCATCATCAAACTCTTCAGAAACTCGTTTCCAAGTTTTGATATTAATATTTATTTGCTGATTACTATCAATCTGTTTATCAAAATTAACGCTGGCCATCACGCGATTCCAACTACGTGACAATAACTCTTCTTGACCATTGGATTGGTGATTACCGCCAGCCGCAATATTGGTCAATTTCCAGCCATCATAGAGTTCATAGTCAAGATCGTATTCAAGCCATGCTTCAGGTTCATAGTTACTTTCACGAAATGGTGACGACAAATCGGTATTAAACCATTGCCAAAAAGACACCTGAGTATAACCAAACCACAGCTCAACGTTACTGCCTAGAATATCTAACCATATAGGGCCTTTGAAGCTAATTTGAAATTTAGCTTCAGGGCGATCCAATTCATAACTTAAATCAGAGACGGGGTATAAATTAGTATCACGATTTAAATTATAAGAATAAAATAAAAAATAATTAGGGCGATAAGTTGAAAGTCCTTTTGCTGTAACGTATTCCGAAATAGCCAGTTGAGATGACGGCTCATTCACGATTAAAGGGACAGCAATAGTTTGCTCTGTTTTCGGTTGCGCAAAAAGACGATCATAACAATGAAGACGCTCCGTATCTTGCGTTATTTTTTGACACTGTGCAGATTCTAAGACACTGGCTGCTGTAGCCGAAGAGAACAGTAAGGCAAGCGAGAAACTCTTGATGATCATTTGACCCCCTTCAATAAATGAAAAATAATATCATTATTTTTGACCAATAACTTGAAATTTTATTTTTTGGACATATTATGTCTTTATATTATATTTATTGGAATCAACATGAAACGTATTGTCTTATTTTTAGCCACTAATCTGGCTATTATGCTGGTGCTTAGTCTCGTATTAAGTTTAATTTTTAGTGTGTTTAATCTTGATCGTTCCAGTATTCCAGGTCTTTTAGTGTTAGCGGCCGTATTCGGCTTTGGCGGTTCATTTATTTCACTGGCAATGTCTAAATGGTTAGCGAAACGTACTACTGGGGCGCAAGTGATCAAAGAACCTCGTGATGCACAACAACGTTGGTTATTAGATACTATTGCCACTCAGTCCAAAAAAGCGGGAATTAAAATGCCTGAAGTCGCCATTTACCCCAGTGACGATATGAATGCTTTTGCAACAGGCGCTAGTAGAAACAACTCGTTAATTGCGGTCAGTACGGGTTTAATGGCGCAAATGACTCAAGATGAAGTAGAAGCGGTGTTAGCGCATGAGGTTAGCCATGTGGCTAACGGTGATATGGTCACGTTGGCGTTGATTCAAGGAGTCGTCAATACTTTTGTTATTTTTGCCGCTCGCTTAATTGCTGGCGCGATCGACAGCGCCACTAAAGATCAAGACGGTGAAGGTGGCTTAGGCGGCATTGCCCATTTCATGGTCGTTATCGCCTTGGAGATGTTATTTGGTATTTTAGCCAGCATGGTCGTGGCTTACTTCTCGCGCCAACGGGAGTTTAGAGCAGATAGCGGCGCGGCTAAGCTAACTTCAAGCCATAAAATGCGTGCCGCATTAGAGCGTTTAAACCGCGGACAAGAAAGCCAAATGAGTTCAACCATGATGGCGTTGGGTATTAACGGTAAACGTAGCATCAGTTCACTGATGATGAGCCATCCGCCGTTAGAACAACGCATTGCGGCCTTAACTTAAAAAGGAGTGAAGGTGAATAACAAAATTATACTTAATCTGTGTTGGTTATTGGTCACAACACTATTGGTCTTTGGTATTATTATGCCGATATTCACCTTCACTCACTTTTATTTTTTTGATGATACCTATTCCTTAGCGCAAGGAATATTTCATCTGCTAGATCAACAACAATACTTTTTGTTCGTGATACTTTTCGCTTTCAGCTTATTATTACCATTGCTCAAAATGCTCTGCATTCTCTACGAGATTAATAGTAGTAGCAGTAACCACCGGCGATTACATTTATTGTCACTATTGGGAAAATGGTCAATGCTCGATGTCTTTGTGATTGCGATTTTAGCGGTGATATTCAAGCTCAGTATGATCAGTAAACTTGAGATTCATCCGGGGCTTATTATCTTTGCATTGGCGGTAGTCTTGTCGATGCTACTACCGATGCTGGTGATGTATTGTCAGCAACCTTTAAAAAAAATCACCGACACCATTGCACGACATAATTATTTAACCCTAACAAATAAGCAGTTGATTGAGCTTAATAGCATTGGCTCAATCAACTTTTTTTGTCCCGATTATATATGTGATAATAACGATTTATTAGACGTGTTTGACAATCAGCAACAGTGGTATGCAAAAGTTAAAGTGACTAACATTGAGCAACAACATAACCAGTTTGTACTTACTCTCACGGTTGCGCGTCCGCCTGAGCTTCAGGAGCAGCAGATTTAAAACTTTCCAGTGCCAAACAGTTTGCTTCAACTTTTAGGATGTTTGGATAAGCATCAAGCACGATGCCAAAACGTCTGGCGTTATAGAGTTGAGGTATTAAACAGAGATCCGCTAGCGAAACCTGATCTCCAAAACAATACTGACCAGAGTACCGCTCTAATTGCTTTTCTAGGGCACTAAATCCGGTACCCATCCAATGATTCATCCATTGAGTTTTATCATCTTTACTGAACTCATGATGTTGTTCTAAATGCTGCAACACTCGTAAGTTATTGAGAGGATGAACTTCACAAGCAATACTCTGCGCTAAGCTTCGTACAATGGCTTTATCATAGGCATCGCCAGGTAATAGTGAAATTCCACCATATTGCTCATTAATATACTCAATGATCGCCATTGATTGACTAATGACCCGCTCACCGTCAATTAAAGTCGGTACCAAATGCGCAGGATTAAGTTCAGTATAAGACGGTTGATGCTGCTCGCCACCATTTTTAACCAAATGGATGCTCTGGTGTCCATGGAGTATCTTTTTTAAATTTAATGCAATACGCACGCGATAGGCGGCACTAGAGCGCCAATATCCATATAAAGTAATCATTTGTTTTCCTGTTTAGATAATTGAGGCTGTTTTGAAATGCCATGCTCTCTTAATTTATTCGCGATCGCAGTGTGCGACACCCCTAACTTGTTCGCCAGCAATCGGGTGCTTGGATAAGCAGGATATAATCGTCTGAGTATTGATGCCTCAAATTGCTTGGTGGCTTGTTCTAATGTTCCTTCAAAACTATCATCGAAATAACCAAAACTGCTGTTGTAACTCGGTAAGTTAAGTTGTTCAGGCCCTAATTCAACGCAATCGTCCGCCATGGATACCGCGCGGTATATCGCATTTTTTAACTGCCTAACATTACCAGGCCAATCATAATCGAGCAGTTGTACCCGGCAAGCTGCCGACAGTTGGATCGGTGGCTTCGATAACGTGGTGGTATGGTGAGCTAAGAATAACTCGGCTAAGGGGATAATATCTTTAGGCCGAATCTTCAAGGGCTCGATCTTTAAATTAAGGACATTAATTCGATAAAATAAATCTTCACGAAACTTTCCAGCTTGGCATAACTTCGATAAATCCTGCTGTGACGAACAAATCACCCGGATATCTGCTTTTATTTCGGTATCACCACCGACATGTCGATAGTAGCCGGATTCGATAAGTCGCAACAGTTTCATTTGTTGCATCATCGTCAATTCGGAGATCTCATCGAAAAATAAGGTACCTCCCTGTGCTTGTTCGACCATCCCACATTTACCTTCGACCCGTGTCCCCATCGAGTTTTTGGCATAACCAAACAATTCAGACTCGGCCACCTCATCGGGTATCGCAGCACAATTAACCACCACAAAGGCTTTGTCATGACGACTGCTCGCCTCATGACAAGCTCGCGCTAAGACTTCTTTGCCAGTTCCCGTATCACCCTGAATTAAAATGGGCGCATCTAACAGCGCATATTTTTTCGCATCATTCACTAGCTGACACATCAAAGGAGATTGGGCTAAAAGGCCATCAAAACTACCAGCTTCGGCACTTTTTAACACTTTGTACTGATGACCTATACGAGCAGAGGATTTCAACATGATTAATGCACCAGTCAAAATTTCATCTTCCTCTTCATCGGGAAAATAAACCGGCATCATCTCGGCTAAATATTCGAGGTTATTGAAGTGAACAATGGAAGAATGCGGCGAAACATCAAGCTGCGATATCCATTTAGTAAAAGAGAAACCACTAATCCACTGCTGAAGAGGCGTATTTAATAGCAAAGAAATTTCTCTAGAAATTAATGCACTACCGGCTTCATTCGCACGGGTTATCATTCCTTTAGTGTCAATGGAAAAAATAGGATCAGGAATAGTTTTTAATAATGTCAGTAAGCCATAGTGTTCACGCTCAGAGGGTAAATGAGAGACCCGACGGACATCTTTTACGCCTTCGACTTGCCTAATATTAAGCATTAAGGCTTGAAAATCACTAAACTCAATTTGTGGAAAATGGACATAGATTCGGCCAGTTTGATCAGCATCAATTGACCGTAAATTTAAGTCAAAACTCGCTAACAATTCGAGAACTTCTCGGGCAATACCCAAACGGTTTTCACAAATAACTTCTAAACGCACAACCAATCTCACCTTACGTAAACGAAAGCCTAAGTGTAAACGTTTCTTTACTAATGATACAGGTTATTTTGAGGATAAGTTTGAGGGAAGTAAAAGACAACAACTAACTAAATATTTTAGTTAGTTGTTGTAAAATCAGACAGGACTAAGGAGCGATAATATCTTGATCTTCACCTTCTTTTTCCACTTCAACTGGAATTAAGTCTTCTTTGGTAATACCAAGACCCAGTGCCACCGCTGAAGCAACATAAATAGAAGAATAGGTACCAACAAATACCCCAAACAACAGTGCAGTTGCAAACCCGTGAATTAAAGCACCACCTTGAATAAATAACGCCATCAATACCAAAATAGTAGTTAATGAGGTAATAAAAGTTCGGCTCAATGTTTGAGTTAATGAGATATCGATCACCTCACTCGGAGTACCTGTACGCAATTTTCTGAAATTCTCTCTGATTCGATCCGACACCACTATCGTGTCATTGAGTGAATAACCGATGACCGCCAAGATGGCAGCAAGTACTGTTAAATCGAAATCAAGTTGTAAAATAGAGAATAAACCCAAGGTGATAATAACATCATGGGCCAACGCAACAACGGCACCTAGAGCAAAACGCCACTCAAATCGTAGTGATACGTAGATCATAATACAAATCAGTGCTGCTAGCATCGCTAAGCCGCCCTTCTCTGTTAATTCACCGCCGACTTTAGGGCCAACAAATTCAATGCGTCGCATCGTCACTACATCACCAGTACCCGCTTGAAGTAGCGATAATATGTCACTGCCAATAGTTTCACTATTGACATCGTTACGCGGTGCTAATCGAACTAACACGTCAAAGGGCCCACCAAAATTCTGGACAATCGCATCATCAAAGCCATTGGTATTCAAAATTTGACGAATTTTTGGCAAATCTGCGTCTTGTTTAAATCCAACTTCGATCACGGTACCACCAGTGAAATCTAAGCCAAGACTCAGCCCGTTAACCGCTAATGTCGCAATACTTGCAAAAATGAGCAGTAGTGAGAATGCCATTGCTGGAATACGCCTTTTCATAAAGGCGATGGTGCTTTTAGCTTTAAAAATATGAAACATCACAATCTCCTATATAGAAAGTTTATCAATACGTCTGCCACTAACATAGACGTTAACAATGGCACGAGTGACCACAACCGCTGTAAATACCGATGTAACGATACCAATAGACAGTGTGATGGCAAAACCTTTAATCGGTCCGGCACCAAAAGAAAACAGAATGATAGCAGCGATTAATGTCGTTATATTGGCATCAAAAATAGTTGAAAATGCTGCTTCGTAACCATGATGAATTGCCTGTTGCGGTGAACGCCCGGCTGCTAACTCTTCGCGAATACGCTCAAAAATAAGCACATTGGCATCAACCGCCATTCCGACCGTTAATACGATACCTGCCATACCAGGGAGTGTTAATGACACACCAGGGAGCATTGATAACACCGCAATAATTAATAAAACATTGACCGCCAAAGCAACATTAGCGACTAAGCCAAAGCCACGATAATACACTAGCATGAACAACAAGACTGCCGCTAAACCATAAGCAATAGCAGAGGCTCCCTGTTTAATATTTTCTTTCCCTAAACTTGGACCCACCGTACGCTCTTCAATAATTTGAATCGGGGCACGCAATGCACCAGCACGTAGTAATAAAGATAACGAATGTGCTTCGGCAGGACTGTCTAATCCGGTAATCACAAAATTACGGCCTAATCGGTCATTGATAGTCGCGACACTAATCACTTCTTCAACTTTTTTAAGCAGTTTTTTACCGTCTTTATCGACTTTACCCGTTGGTTTATACTCGATAAATACCGTTGCCATTGGATTACCAATATTATTTTTGGTTCCTTCTGACATTTTATTACCGCCTTTAGCATCAAGCTTGATACTTACTTCAGGCTGTGATGATTGACTAAACCCCGATTGTGCACCCGTGATATGTGTACCACGAAGCATAATGGCTTTCTTTAATATAACCGTGCCGCCATCGCGACGTTGGTATACTTTAGAGCCAGCAGGGACACTGCCGTTACTTTGTGCACGCTGATCAACCATATGAAACTCAAGGGTTGCAGTCGCACCAAGCAATTCTTTAGCACGAGCGGTATCTTGAATACCTGGTAATTGAACAACAATACGGTCTTCGCCTTGACGTTGCACATCAGGTTCTGCAACACCAAGCTCATTCACTCGGCTACGAATAATGGTAATGTTTTGTTCAACAGCGGCCAATTTCGTTTCACGAAGCAACTGGTCACTCATCCGCGCTTTAATGGTTAGCGATTCTGTGACCAATTCTTTAAACACGGTAGTGCGATAGTTTTTTTCAAGTAACGTTAATGCTTTGTCTAACGTTGCTTGATCGCGAAAAGTTAACATCACCCCTTCGTGTTGAGTTTTAATTCGACGATAGCGAATTTTCTCTTTGCGAAGATCTGATTTATAATCGAGAACCATTTGTTCGCGCGTAGTTTTGAGTAAATCTTGCATATCCACTTCCATTAAGAAATAGATACCACCACGTAAATCGAGGCCCAAATTTAACGGTGAAGCACCGATAGTTTGTAACCAACTCGGTGTCGTCTGAGCCATATTCAAGGCAACAGTAAACTTGTCACCTAAACTAGCAACCACAATTTCACGGGCTTTAAGCTGAGCACTCAAATCGTCAAAACGGATTAACATTTGGCCATTTTCTAGCGCGGCAGACTTAAATTCCACCTTATTGGTTAATGTCGATTTAACCCGTTCAAAAGTTGATAATTGAACATCGCTACCGCGAATGCCTGAGATTTGCAACGCATGATCCGGTTCGTACAAATTGGGCGCTGCGTATAAAAAACCAACCAGTACTGTTAATGCTACCAGCAGTGTTTTCCATAACGGGTATTTATTTAGCATGTTAATTCCCTAAATTATAGCGATTTCATTGTACCCTTTGGTAGTACAGCTGAAATGTAGTCTTTTTTGATTGTCACCGTTAATTGCTCATTTATGGCAATTTGTAGGTAATCATTGTCTTCACTAATCTTGGTAATCTTGCCAATTAGGCCGCCATTCGTTAGCACTTCGTCGCCTTTTGCCATGGAAGACATTAGATCCTTATGCTCTTTAACACGCTTAGATTGCGGACGATAAATCATAAAGTAAAAAATAAGACCAAAAACAGCGATCATAATAAGGCTTGCGTACTCGCCACCCGGAGTTGATGCAGCGCCCTCTGCTGCCATTGCATTTGAAATAAACATAACTTCCCCTTTCTCTTTATTATATAAAAATTAAAAATCTAATGCTGGAACATCTTTGCCCTGACGAGCATAAAACTCTTGGACATACAGCTCTAGTTTGTTTTGTTCAATTGCGCTGCGTAATTCACTCATTATCCGCTGATAAAAACGTAAATTATGAATAGTATTTAATCGCGCGCCCAATATTTCATTGCACTTGTCTAAATGATGTAAATAACCGCGGGTGTAATTTTTACAAGTATAACAATCACACTCACTGTCTAATGGTGAAGCATCTAATTTGTGTTTGGCATTACGTATCTTAATGATTTCACGGGTGGTAAATAAATGACCATTACGAGCATTTCGGGTCGGCATCACACAATCAAACATATCGACACCACGACGAACACCTTCTACCAAATCTTCTGGTTTACCCACGCCCATTAAGTAACGGGGCTTATCTTCTGGTAAACGCGGTAACACATGCTTTAAAATCCGATGCATGTCTTCTTTAGGCTCACCAACGGCTAAACCACCGATCGCATACCCATCAAAACCAATACTGCTTAGGCCGGCAAGGGAAACGTCTCGTAAATCTTCATAAACGCCACCTTGAATAATACCAAACAACGAATTTTTGTTGCCTAAACGATCATGCTCGTCACGGGAGCGCTGGGCCCAACGTAATGACATTTCCATCGATTGTTTTGCTTCTTCGTGCGTCGCTGGATATGGCGTACATTCATCAAAAATCATCACGATATCTGAACCAAGATCATACTGAATGCTCATTGAAACTTCTGCATCCATGAAGACTTTTTCACCGTTAATTGGTGATCTAAAATGAACACCTTTTTCAGTGATTTTACGGGTAGCGCCAAGACTAAAGACTTGAAAACCACCAGAGTCAGTTAAAATTGGCTTATGCCAATTCATAAAATCATGTAAATCGCCATGGGCACGCATCGCTTCCATGCCAGGACGGAGCCATAAGTGAAAAGTATTGCCTAATAAAATTTCAGCACCACTTTCTTCTACTTCTTCAGGCGTCATGCCTTTTACGGTACCGTAAGTACCCACTGGCATAAAAGCAGGGGTTTCAACGGTACAATGACCATATTGACCACGATCGAATTGTAATTGGCCACGACGCGCGCGACCGTCAGTATTTAATAGATTAAATTTCATAGTTCACCTAGCCAGAAAAACAGTCTGACATCTTATTCATTACATTGAGATAGGGACGAATGACCTAATTTTCAAGGTCATTGGTCTAAATTTAATTAGTTTGTTTAGTGATAAACATTGCATCACCATAACTAAAGAAACGATATTTCTGTTCAATAGCATGTTGATAGGCTGTCATCACATGATCATAACCAGCAAATGCACTGATCAACATAATCAAGGTTGATTCGGGCAAATGAAAATTAGTGACCATCGCATCAATCACCTTAAATTGGTAACCAGGATAAATAAAAATATCGCTGTCACCGTAAAAAGGGGTTAATGGTTGATTTTGTTCTTGGGATTTTTTAGCGGCACTTTCAATGGAACGTACTGACGTTGTGCCCACGGCAATCACTCGATGACCGCTGGCTTTCGTTACATTAATTTGATCAACCACTTCCTGCGAGACTTCAATATATTCTTTATGCATTTTATGATCGAAAATCGAGTCAACTTTGACTGGCTGAAACGTGCCAGCACCCACGTGTAACGTCACAAAAGCGATATTAACGCCCTTGGCTTTTAGTTGAGCCAAAAACTGGTGATCAAAATGAAGCCCAGCAGTGGGAGCAGCAACCGCTCCAGGTTTGTTGTTATAAACGGTTTGATAACGTTCTTTATCGCTATCTTCGTCTGAGCGATCGATATAAGGAGGCAATGGCATATGACCAACTTGTTCCAATATTTCTAAGACACTACGGGGATCATCAAAACGTAATTCAAATAACGCATCGTGACGAGCAACCATCGTGACCTTCACGTCGCCATCTAACATGATCGTCGAACCAGGTTTTGGCGATTTACTACAACGGACATGTGCCAGTACCGTATCTTGATCAATAATCCGTTCAACTAACACTTCCAGTTTACCGCCGCTGGCCTTTTGACCAAAAATCCGTGCTGGGATCACTCGCGTGTCATTAAAGATCATTAAATCGCCAGGATTTACATGGTCAAGCAATTCAGGGAACTGCTGATCATTGAGTTGACCGCTATTACCATCAAGGGTTAATAATCGACTGGCATTACGCTGAGCTTGTGGATAACGAGCAATGAGTTCATTGGGTAATTGAAAAGAAAAATTGGATACTTTCATTGATATATTTAGTCATAATTGGATAGCGGGGCTAGTCTATTATCGACCTCACTAGATAGCAAGTAAAAAGCAGTGCCAATCACTTTTTATCGCGAATGCAATGACACCAACAATTCTGCTTCAGCCCGTGGCAATTCGCATTCTTGAATAATTTCATCAATCCCGGCACCTCGCTCGACTAATTTCATCGCATGGCTATATAACTTAGCTTGAGGGTCATGATATTGAGATTGCAACTCGGTTTGTCGCTCAATGGCTTGAGCAAGCTTACCTTCAACTTCTTGCACCCGTGAACCAACGCCAATAGCACCGCAACGAATTTCATGCAATTGACTATTTAGATCTGAAATTTGTCGTTGCTGTTCTTTAAACAATAATTTAAGTGCTTGGGCCTGACGCTTAAAACGCCTTAACGCCAAGAAGATAAAGGTAAACACAATTGACAGTGCCACAAACACTGCGCTGCCAATGCTAAT
>SPKZ01016626.1_pt1 | contig 27008 bp, 28 predicted proteins | sample 2456571 | NCBI WGS metagenome assembly SPKZ01 (sample SAMN11192286, study PRJNA482655) | marine metagenome | biome: ENVO:00000447; feature: ENVO:00000244|ENVO:00000211|ENVO:00000569|ENVO:00002023; material: ENVO:00002151; isolation source: ocean water from marine abyssalpelagic zone ... | reverse complement strand
GTCAGCTACCCCGCTCTGGTGGATAAACAAGAGAATGTCTCGATCACCCTGTTTGACTACGCTGACGATGCATTGCTTGCTCATCAGCAGGGTGTGGCACGGTTGGCCGTGCTCAGTCAGGGGCAGGGTGTGCGCTACCTGCGCAAGCAGTTACTCAGGGGGAATGACTACAATCTGGCGCTGGCCGGCAGTCAGCTGGACAGGTCGGCGTTGATCGATGACATGATTGCGGCGGTCTGCTTGCACGTCCTCGGGACGGAGCTGCCCAGATCGCGACCGGACTTTGAGCAACATATGACGGAGCTGCGTGCACAACTGGTGCCCCTAGTCACGGAATGGGAAAAGACGCTGTTCAATACCCTGCAATGCCTTGCACAGGTTCGCCAGCTGATGGCAGGGCTGCCTAAGGGTCAGTATGGAGATAGCCTCGATGATGTGAACGCTCAAATTTCGATGCTGTTTGCGCCGGGCTTTATCACCCGCGCTGGACATGAGTGGTTCTCGCAGTATCCGCGTTACGTAAAAGCGCTGGTGAACCGGCTGCAGCGATTGAGCGGGCAATACGGCAAAGACCAGAAGTACACCCATGAGCTCGAAGCGCTGACTCTGCCTCTCACTGAATTACTGCTGCAGCGCCCCGGCGCGATGCAACTGGCCGAGCCTGTCTATCGCTATGCATGGATGTTGCAGGAGTTTCGTGTCTCACTATTTGCCCAGAACTTGGGTACGCGCCAGGCGGTGTCTACCAAGCGATTGAAGGCGCAATGGCAGGCGGTTACGGAGTGGCTGGCGGTCAATCCGCGCTGAATCAGAACCGGGACGTTCTCCGCTGTCAAAGCTCCCAATGTGCGGTGCGCCGAGGCGCCTGAATAGGGGAGTGCTTCACTTTGACAAACTGTGAATTATTACCAATGCTTATTCGCGTGACGGGAAACTTCACAGGTATTCGCCGGTCATAGGTACCACGAACGCTGTCCGGGTTGTCCGGGATTCGTTATCAAGCAGTAAAACATGATTGGATGTACCAATAGAGTAACTACAGGGAACTGAACATGGCTCAATCAAAGAAACCTCTGGCTGCAGCACTTGGCGCGGCATTTCTGGCAACGTCTCTCTCGCCCCTGGCGTCGGCCGACGTAAACCCGTTCTCAACCCAGCAGCTCAGCGGCGGCTACGACCTGGCGAGCTTCGGCGGTCACGCTAAAGACGGCGAAGGCAAATGCGGTGAAGGCAAGTGCGGCGAAGGTAAGTGCGGCGGCGCCTAAGCGATGGCTGACAACAACCGGGAATTCCGCGGCGCGGGTCTCGGTCTCAGGCGGGCCCTTCTGGGCCCGCTCTCGTCTATGGCCGATGAGGCTGTCGACTTCATGGAGTTAGCACCCGAGAACTGGATTGGTGTGGGTGGCCGCTTTGGGCGTCAGTTAAGAGCCTTGGCGGAGAAGCACACCATCGCGTTTCACGGGCTCTCTCTTGATGTTGGCGGCCCGGACCCCATCGACACTGACTTGGTAAAGGCGGTGCGGAATCTGATGTCGGAGCTTCAGGCCCCGATTTACAGTGAGCATTTAACGTACTGTGCGGCAGAGGGGCATCTCTATGACCTGTTGCCCATACCTTTTACAGAGGAGGCCGTGCACCACGTGGCAGCGCGCATCCGCCAGGTTCAGGACATTATCGGTGAGCCCATAGCACTGGAAAATGCGTCTTACTATGCGCAAGCGCACCACGACATGACGGAAGCGGAATTCATCACGGCGGTGCTGGAGGAGGCGGATTGTGGGCTTCTTTTGGACGTCAACAACATCTATGTAAACAGTGTTAATCACCGCTACGACCCCGTGGCCTTTTTGGACTCGCTGCCACTGGACCGGGCGCGTTACATCCATATTGCAGGGCACTTCGACGAAGCGGACGACCTAAAGGTCGACACCCATGGGGCAGACATCATCGACCCCGTATGGCGCTTACTCGATCAGGCCTATGAGCGCGTTGGACCCTTACCCACTCTGCTGGAGCGTGACTTTAACTTGCCGCCCCTGTCGGAGTTGCTGACCGATATCGAACGCATACGCGCGGCTCAGTCGGCTGCGATTGGCAACGAGGCGCTGCGGGCATGAGCGCGAATAGCAACTTAAAAGCGCAGCAGATGGAGATGGCCAGTTTTCTGCGCGATCCCGAGCATAATGCACCGCCTGCCGGCATCGAAGCCCGGCGATTGAAGATTTACCAGGACCTCGTTTACAACAATATTGAGGGCTTTATCAATAGCGGCTTTCCCGTGCTGAAAAGCCTATACGACGATTCGGACTGGCATGCGCTAGTGCGCCGCTTCATAGACGGACACCGCTGCCACACGCCATACTTCCTGGAGATTAGTCAGGAGTTTCTCCACTTTCTCACCGAAGACTACGAGCCTCGTGACTGCGATCCGCCGTTTATGGCTGAGTTGGCACACTACGAATGGGTAGAGCTGGGTTTAGACGTTGCGGAGGAGGAAATCCCGCAGGACTGCCCTGAGGCCGACGTGTTGAGCCTGGTTCCCCGCTTGTCGCCCGTGGCTTGGGTGTTGGCGTATCAATGGCCGGTTCATGAAATTGGGCCCGGACATCGACCGTCTCAATCGGAGCAACCCACCTTTTTGGCGGTGTATCGCGACCGCGAGGACAAAGTGCGCTTTATGGCGTTGAACCCTGCCATGGCCAGGCTGCTGGAGCTGGTGCGTGACAATGAGGGCGAATTGGCCACAGCACTTGTGGCGCAACTGGCAGCAGAGCTTTCCACAACCAACGAGGCTATCGCGCAGTTTGCCAGCCAGGAGCTGAACCAGCTGCGCTCCTCGGGCATAATTTACTGCGAGCCCAAGTCGTAGCAAAATAGCGGCTGCCAAGAGACTGAACGTCATACATGCCCCGTATTCTTTTTATCATTATCCTGCTGTTTTCCCCGGTACTTGCTGCACAAGAGGTGCTGGAGCCGGAGGAAAACGTTGATCCATTGGAGTGGTTCAATCGGCCAATGTTCGCCGTTAACGACCAACTGGATCGCTTCCTGCTCAAGCCGGTGGCAACGGGTTATGATTTTGTGATGCCGGACCCGGCGCAGCGCGGTGTAGGTAATTTTTTTGCCAACCTGTATGACTTTAACGCTGCCATTAACGCGGTGTTGCAAGGCCGGTTTTTGGGCGCCGCACAGGGCGGTGGGCGTTTCCTAGTGAACTCCACCGTTGGGCTGCTGGGGCTTTTCGATGTCGCAACACCCCTGGGAATCCGGCCGTATCGCACCGACTTTGGTCACACCCTGGCGATATGGGGCGTACCCGAAGGGCCTTATGTGATGGTGCCCTTGTTCGGGCCGCGAACCTTCCGCAGCGGCACAGGTACCATTGTGGATACTTACACCTCGGTCCCCACCTATATCGATAATGTTGCCCTCCGGAACTCCATCTGGGGCACCGAGCTTATCGATGGGCGTGCCCGCTTACTCTCCGCCGATGAGCTGATCAGCGGTGATCGCTATATCTTCGTCCGTGATGCCTATATTCAACAGCGCCGCGCACTGGTGAATGACGGGGAAGTTGAAGATAGCTTCTCCGATTTTGGGGATGATTGGGACGACGAAGAGTTCTGATACCCCGGCCGTTAATGGGGCCGTTTTCAAAAGTGTGAATTCTTACCAAACCCGTCTGCGACCGGTTGTTTGACCGTGGCGTTGGGCGTAACGTGCCCGGAAATGAACAGTGGATATCGCCAGATGACGGTCAATGGCAATGTCCTCGTCATCGATGATGACGCCTCGCGCGCGCAAGAGCTGGCCCAGCTGGTGCGAGAGGGTGGCTACAGCGCCAATGTGGTCACAGACGTGAATAGCTCACATTACTCCCTCAGCACCGACAGTGAGTTGGACGTTATCCTGTGTGAGCTCAACCTCAAAGACGTATTCTGGAACGACGCCAGGCAAACTCTGCGTGAGATGGATGTGCAGGTACCTGCCATCATGTTCAGCGATGAGGCGGAGTCTGAGCGGATGATGACGGCGTTGCGCCTGGGTGCCAGCGATTTCTTCGTGCGGCCTGTGGAAGATCCTCAGGCGCTGCATGAGTCTATTGCTCGCTGTGTGCGTCAGCGGCAGATGCGGCGCGAGCTTCAGGATTCCCGGCAGCGGCTGGAAGCGGCCAATCTCGAGTTGCGAGGTACCGTCAAGGTGCTGGAACAGGACCAGCAGGCGGGCCGGCAGGTGCAGCTGGCGATGCTGCCCGAGTCGCCCATGGTGAGTGGCGACTTTGTGTTCAGTCACACAGTCATTCCCTCTTTGTACCTCAGTGGCGATTTTACCGACTACTTCACTGTGGGCGACCGCTACGTCACATTTTTTATGGCCGACGTATCTGGCCACGGTAGCTCCTCGGCGTTTGCGACGGTGCTTTTGAAAAACCTGTTTGCGCGCAAGCGCTCGGATTTTCTGCGCAAAAACGACGACACTATTCTCAGCCCCGTGGGTATGCTGAAGCGGGCAAATCACGATCTGTTGGATCTGGATGTGGGGAAATTCGCAACCATGGTGGTGGGCGTGCTGGATCTGGTGAATAACAGCCTGCGCTATAGCGTGGCTGGACACCTTCCACAGCCTGTGCTGATGTCCTCCGAGGGGGCACGCTACCTGCGCGGGGAGGGCTCAGCGGTGGGCATCATGGTGGATGCCCACTACGAAGAACACATGCTGGAGCTGCCCGCTCGCTTTACGCTGGCCCTTTTTTCCGATGGCATATTGGAAATTCTGCCGCCGCAAAGCCTGATTGAAAAAGAAAAGTATTTCCTGAACGTATTTGACGAAGCGGCAGAGTCACCTGAAGTCCTGGCGCATCGGTTGGGATTAAATACGGTGGAGACTGCGCCCGACGATATCGCAGCGTTGTTTATCAGCAAGCGGGGCGAAGATGTCTGAGGGGCGCGTGCTGGCGGCCAGCCACGATGGCGCCTACGTTATTCGCCTGCAGGGTGATGTGCGCCTGACACTGTGCACAACGATCGACGATTACATCCAGCACATGTTTGATGACCCTGAGTTTGCCAGTGTCTGGGTGGATTTGTGTGATGCGCAGGGTATTGATAGCACGACGCTAGGCCTATTGGCGAAACTCGCTATTCGAACCCGCGAACAGTTTGGCTTCAGCCCCGCTATTTACTCCTGCGAACCTGGAATCAACCGACTCCTAAAAAGTATGGGCTTCCAGCGGCTCTTTGAGCTGCATGAAGAGTCCTGCCACAGCGACGACACCGTCACCGACATTCCTGTGGTTGATGGCAGTGAGGCTGCGGTGCGCGAGAAAGTCATAGAGGCTCATCGTATTCTGATGGATATCTCGGATGAGAACCGCGCGAAGTTTCGTGATCTCATGACCGCATTGGAGCGGGGTTAGGGCGCAGCGGCGAGTTTGCTGCGAATGTAGTCCTGATGGGGCACGTAGGTGAGTTCGGCGACACGCCGAATCAAGTGCTCTTCGTACTTATCCAGGTTGCTATCAGCGTAGGCCACTTTCCACATCAGGTCGATGAGCGCGAGTTTTTGCGCAGGGGTGTAGTGGTCATTGATAACGCGCGTGAATTCGTACAGCGACGTGGCCTCGTCGGCGCGCTGGTTGGCCAGTGTCACCAGTTCTTCAACCTGAGCTTTCGACAGCTGAAGTGTGTCGGCCAGCAGGCTTCTCAGCGCCACTTCTTCAGCTTCATCCTGATAAAAGTCTGCGCGAGCGGTTTCTATCAGCAGTGCCGCTGCGGCCAATTGCGTAGCTTGGCTGGCGTCCTCCGGCGAAGCCGCCTCAGGTAATTCAAATAGCGAGAGCAGCGACTTGATCATTGCCCGGCGATCACCTGTTCCAGCGTGATTTGATCGGCCACGAAATTGCGAATCCCTTCAGCGAGTTTCTCTGTCGCCATCGCGTCATGATTCAGTTCATAACGGAACTGTGATTCCTCGGGTGGATCGAGCGAATCGTCTGAAGCAACTTCTCCGACACCCAATTCACGGGGCAGGGCAGTGCTGTCGTTGCTCAGCTCCTCCAGCAGTGCGGGGCTTATCGTGAGTCTGTCGCAACCGGCCAGTGCTTCAATCTCACCCACATTGCGGAAGCTGGCGCCCATAACCACGGTGTTGTAGCCGTGTGCCTTGTAGTATCGATAAATACGCGCGACGGACTGTACGCCCGGGTCATCCTGTGGCGTATTGATGGTGAGATCTGTGTTGGCCTTGTACCAATCCAGAATACGGCCCACAAAGGGCGAAATCAGGAACACACCGGCGTCGGCGCAGGCCTTGGCCTGGGCGAAGCCAAACAGCAGTGTCAGGTTGCAGTTGATGCCTTCCCGCTCCAACTGTCGGGCCGCCTGAGTGCCTTCCCAGGTCGAGGCGATCTTGATCAGGATGCGGTCGGAGCCTACGCCTGCTTCCTCGTACATTCGGATGATTTTTCGAGCGCGTGCGATGGTCGCATCGCAGTCGAACGAAAGCCGCGCATCAACTTCTGTAGAAATGCGCCCGGGAATCAGGGCCAGGATTTCGCGGCCCACATCCACGGCGAACCGGTCGCAGCAGTTGGCCAATTGTTCGCTGTCGCTGCCGCCCTGATCACCGGCCCATGCTTTGGCTTGTCCCAGTAGCGTGGCGTAGTGGGGCAAAGATGCGGCTTTGAGCAGAAGCGACGGGTTGGTAGTCGCGTCCATGGGGGTGAAGCGGGCAATAGCCTCTATATCGCCGGTGTCTGCGACGACATCGGTCATTGCCTTTAACTGCTCCAGCTTGCTGCTCATGTTCGGGTTCCTATGACGGTGATGACATTACGCCACCGCAGGGGGGCGCGTATGTTTCAGTGTTTCGCGTACCAATTGGCACGCGGTTGTGAGTACATTGATGCCCGCGTCTGGCTTATAGGCATTTTCGCTAAGATGACGCCTGAACTTTCGCGCACCGGGCACGCCCTGGTACAGGCCCAGTATGTGACGCGTGATGTGGTTCAGGTGAGTGCCTTTGGCCAACTCGCGCTCTACGTAGGGAAGTAGAGCGCCTACGACATCATCTCTGCTGTGTGCAGGGTTGTCCATGCCGAACAGTCGTGCATCGACCTCCGCCAGTCGCCAAGGGTTGTGGTAGGCCTCTCGGCCCAACATAACACCGTCGACTTGCGCCAGGTGTGTCTCGCAGGCTTCCAGTGTGGTGATGCCCCCGTTAATCACAATCTGCAAATCGGGGAAGTCCTGCTTTAGACGATACACCCAGAGATAATTGAGCGGCGGTATCTCGCGATTTTCCTTGGGGGACAAACCATTGAGCCAGGCTTTGCGCGCGTGCACGATAAAAACCTCACAACCCGCCTCAGCAATCGTCGAGACGAAATCCACAAGCTCGCTGTAGCTCTCCATATCGTCAATGCCGATACGGTGCTTGACGGTTACGGGTAGTTCGCAGGCATCGCGCATCGCCTTTACACAGTCGGCGACCAGTTGTGGTTCTGCCATCAAGCAGGCACCGAAGCGGCCAGACTGCACTCTATCGGAGGGGCATCCACAATTGAGATTAACCTCGTCGTATTCCCACTGCTCGGCGAGCTTCGCACACTGCGCCAGTTCCCCGGTATCCGAGCCGCCCAGCTGCAGCGCTACCGGATGCTCATCCGCGTTGTAGTGCAGGAAGCGGTCGCGGTCACCATGCAGCAGCGCGCCGGTGGTGACCATCTCTGTGTAGAGCAGGGCCTGGCGGCTGATCAGTCGCCAAAAGTAACGGCAATGATGATCCGACCAATCCATCATCGGCGCTATGCAAAAACGCCAGGGTGATGGCTGATCTGTCTGTGGGGTTTGCGTATTCACGGCAAGGCTGTCTGAACGCTGTCTGGCCAGTTATCGAAACGCGAATTCTAGCGAGTTTCCGCGCGCTTGTACCGTGCGCGGTGTCTGCCCGCGCTGCGAACAGTGTTTCTGTAATGCAATGGGCGGCGTGCTCGCCGTTGCTGGGCGGGGCACGGGGTGTTCGTTGAACGCAAAAAGAGGCTGGCTATATACTGCTGTGCTGCGATAAATGACAACAAGAAGTGAAGGCACGGATTCGAGAATGACCCCAGAGAAAATGCAACTCACGGATATAGACCCCGAACTGCAAGGGGCGTTCTCAAAGATGCCCAACCTGCGACTGGATCGAGCCTGGGTGAGATGGCTAGTGCGTTGCGTGATGCGCCTGCAGCGCAAAACCCCGAAGCATCCGCAGGTTGAGTTTTCCAAACAGGCGCTGGGTGCTGCCGATATCCGCGTGTATAAACCGAAGTCCGGTGGCACTGGCGCTGGCCTGCTGTGGATTCACGGCGGCGGGATGATCATGGGCGATGCCAGCATGAACGATGCGGACTGCCTGCGCTATGCGGCAGAACTGGGTCTGACGGTGGTATCGGCCAACTACCGTCTTGCACCCGAGCACACGTATCCCGCTGCCATCGATGATTGCTTCGGCGCCTGGGAGTGGTTTTTGGAGAGCGCCGATCGCTTGGGTGTTGACCCCGCCAGGATTGCGATTGCCGGGCAGAGTGCGGGTGGTGGGCTTGCCGCTGCCCTATGCCAACGTATTGCGGATACGGGTGGGCACCAGCCTGCGGCGCAGCTGCTGATCTATCCCATGTTGGATGACCGTACTGCCACGCGCGAAGACCTCACGGCGATAGAGCACATTCTCTGGAACAACAGCAACAACCGCTACGGCTGGTCTGCCTATCTGGGGCGAGAAGCGGGTCTTGAAGACCTCGCTCCAGACTGGGCGGTGCCTGGCCGGCGTGAGTCGTTGGCCGGTTTGCCGCCGGCCTGGGTCGGCGTGGGTGACAAGGATCTATTTCTGGACGAAGACCGAGTGTACACACAGCGGCTGCGCGAGGCTGGCGTGCCTTGCGAGTTCCTTGTGGCGCCGCTGGCACCCCACGGATTCGATGGTGTTGCGCCAACTGCGGCCGTGTCCCGCGACTTTATGAAGTCGTCCGATGCATTTTTGAAGCGGATATTAGGCATAGCCGAGTGATACGTCTGCCTCGCTGGGGTGTATTAACACGGTAAATACTGAAGGAGTGAGGTCATGACGGAATCAGTACTGATTTTCGGGGCCGGATCGCCCGACGGCTTGGGTGGCGCCCTGGCGCGCAAGTTTGCCAGCGAAGGGCAGCATGTCATAGTGACGGGGCGCACCCTCGAGAAAGTACAGGCATCCGCCGATCTTGCGTCAGAGGACGGAGGCAGTTGCGAAGCGCTGGCTGTGGATGTAACCCGGGAAGAGGAGGTTGGCGCGGCCTTCGATCTCCTCGAGCAGCGGGGACATTGTGTCGCTGCGATCATCTATAACGCCGGCAGCAATGCGATTATTCCCTTCGAGGAGCTATCGGCCTCACAGTTTGAATCATTTTGGCGCATCGGGTGCTACGGCGCTTTTTTGGTGGCCAAGCGCGCGATGCCGCTGTTAGCTGCCCAGGGGCAGGGTTCTTTATTGTTTACCGGAGCCTCAGCATCCACGCGCGGTAAAGCGAATTTTGCGCACTTCGCATCCGCCAAGGCCGGACTGCGTAATCTGGTGCAGTCATTGGCGCGCGAGTATGGCCCGCAGGGTGTGCACGTGGCCCACGTGATCGTTGATGGCGTAATCAATGGCGACATTCTGCGCACGCGCTTCCCGCAATACCTCGAGCAGGTCGGGCCGGAGGGCTCGCTGGAACCGGCCGCTATTGCCGATGCATTCTGGTATCTCCACAACCAGCCCCGCAGCGCGTGGACCCATGAATTGGATCTCAGGCCGTTCAAAGAGAACTGGTAGGCCGGGGAACGTTGTGCGTAATCGAATTCTGTTAACAGCCGCTGGCTTGTCTGCTCTGGTGGTTGTGTTGCATGAGGTGGCCGGTGCGCCGATGGTGCTCCCCCCACTGAGCGAGGCAGGACTGCCACCGGAGGTTGTGGCGCTGCATCACTTCAGTTGGCACGCCGGCAGTGTGTTGGGCTTGCTGCTGGCGGCGCTGTTTTTTGTGTCAGCCCGTCGCGATGGTATGCAGGTGGTGGCGCGAGTTGCGACTTTCGCGGCCTGCGCCTTGGGTGCGGTTGCCGTCTCACTGGCTGTTACATTGTCGGACGCGCTTTGGGGCACGCCCGCGCCGTATGTCTGGTGGGCGGTTGGCGCACTGGGTGCCATCGGGAGTCGAAGCAGTTTTGAGTGATAACCGCATCGACACCGATCATGATCAAGACCAGTTGAGTGAAGGGCAGGTCATACTGCTAGCCGTGGTGGCGGCGGTAGTAACGGCTAACGCGTATTACATACATCCGATCATTGCGCGGGTAGCTGAGAGCTTCGAGGTACGAGATGCCTGGGTAGGTCTGGTGCCTGCGGCTAATCAGATCGCCTTGGCGGTGGGTATTTTGCTCCTCTTGCCGCTGGGAGATCGCCTGAGTAATCGACGTATCATCACGTTATCACTTAGCGTGCAGCTCATTGCGCTTATGCTGATGGCAGTTGCAGAGTCATTTGCGGTGTTTGTCGCGGCGTCCACCGCGTTAGGATTCTTCACGATTACGCCCTACATGCTGCCGGCCTACATCTCCAAGCGGGTACCGGTTTCCAGAATCGGCCATGTGACCGGAGTGCTCACCGCGGGCATCATCACCGGCGTGTTGTTGTCGCGCACGCTGTCAGGCGTTGTCGGGGAGTATTTGGGATGGCGCATTACCTACTGGATCGCGACCGCACTCATGGTGGTTGCCTTATTCGCACTTCGGCGCATGCTCGACGATAAAGTGGTTACCCGTGGCACGGTGGAAACCGGTAGCTATTGGCGTCTTATCGGCACTATGTTGACCTTGGCGCGGCAGCATCCGCGGGTGCTGCTCTCCGGGTTTATCCAGGGACTGAGCTTCGGCATTTTCCTTTTGGTGTGGATGGGGCTGGGACTTCACTTCACCAGCCCCGAGATGGGCTTCGGCGTTGATGACGTGGGTTATCTGGGCGCCTTCTCGATTGTCAATGCCTGGACAACACCGCGACTGGGTCGATGGGCCGATCGTGTGGGGCCCGAGCAGGCGCGCATTGTGGTCGCGCTTTGGCAGATGTTCGGTATTGGCCTGCTGTGGCTGGTGGGGGCCAACTTCTGGTGGCTTGCCGTTCCTATCATCATCATGAGTGTGGCGGGACCTATGGTGGATGTGGCCGGCCGCATGACCTGCCTGGTCGGCGACCCCGCAGTGCGCACGCGGTTGATGTCGCTGTTCATCACGCTGATGTTCCTCGGCGGCGGTATCGGCAGCTGGGTGGGTACCATCGCGTACGACATCGGCGGTTGGGGATTGAATGTGACCTTGGCGCTCACCTTCTCAGCGGTGATTGTGCTGCTCTCGCTGCTGGCAAAGCGGTGGTACGCGCCATCCTAACGATCGCACTCTGACGGCGACATGAACTTTACGTCTGTGTCACTGCGAGACCTGGTACTGAAGCCTTGCGGTCGCTGCTACCCTAGGCATCGCGAAGAGAAAACTTTGGTTTCAAGGGATTGAGAGTTCAAGGGAGGGTAATTCATTCATGAAGTGCTCTGTTTTCATTGCTGCAAGTGCAGATGGCTAGATTGCCACCCCAGGCGGAGGCGTCGAGTGGCTGGATGCCGCCGGCAATGCCGAAAATGGTGATGGCACAACCATGGGAGACGGCGGCTTCGCTGACTTTCTGGGTACGGTGGACTGCCTGGTTATGGGGCGACACACGCTCGAAAAGGTCGCCAGTTCTAACCTTTCCCCAGAGGAATGGCCGTACAATGACTTACCTGTGTATGTACTTAGCAAAACGCTCTCAACGCTGCTCGTTATCAATCTATGGGTTTCCTACTCCAGCATGGCGGTTTGTATCCGCCTTGTGCCAAAACCCATGGACGCGTTTATGGTGTTTGGCTCGATCATGGGTCTGTACATTCTAAATTTCATGATCACCCGGCCTGCTTACGAGTTCTTTTACGTGCACGGAGTCTTCAATCTCGGCGCCGCACTTGCGACTTTCTACAACGTTCACAGGGGGTTGTCCGACGACACAATCGATTACGATCCGGCCCTATTTAGGCCTGTTTATGCGCTGAATGTGGCAATTTTCATACTCAGTATGGCTGTTGGCTTAGTGCTGCATCTTCATCTTGTCGGTCAAGTACAAGAGGCACTGTTGGCTAGCATGGTTCTCATATGCCCTCCTGCGTGGTTATGGGTTTTCTGGGTTAACTTTAAGCAGGCGTTTCCTGTCTTTGCTCAATAGAAACTGTGCCCAGCATCAAGCTAGCGGGCTCTGCCGGTATAAACTTGCCCTTCGCGAAAAGCCGAACCTCGGTCTACGCTTATCCGAGTTAAGGATAATCTAGGGGTCTACAGGTGAGCTGGGACGCAATCGGTGCCGTGGGCGAGATTCTGGGCGCTCTCGCAGTGTTCATATCGCTAATCTATCTCGCGGTTCAGATTCGCCAGAACACACGATCGGTTAGCACGGCTGCAACACAGTCAGTACTCGAGAACTTGAATGCAGCCTTACAGATTGGCGCAGGCTCCAAGGCAAACGCCCGCGTGATAATTCTGGGAATGAATGATTTCGATGCGCTGGATCGGGATGAGCAGATGCAATTCACCCTTTGGCTATCCAGCTTTCTCCGGACCTTGGAACTCGCGCACATTCACTACGAAAGGAAATTGATCGACGAAGATGTGTGGGCAGGTTTCGAGGCCCAGTTCGCCGCTATCTTACAGTCGGATTCCGCGCAGCGGATATGGCAGGAGCGCCGAACCATGTTTGGAAAGCGCTTCAGAACATTTATCGAAGATCTACCCACCAACCCCGGCGTGCCAACGCACAGTGACTCCAGCCAGAAACTGTTTGGCCTGCGTCAGGAGCCCTAGAAGGGAATCCGCATAGCTGACACTCTTGATTACGCAACGTCCTGACGCTGCGTTTTCGCCTGCGTTCCCGGGCGTCGCCGTATTACAGCTTCTCTAACACCAAGGGCAGGTCATCCATCGGCTTGGCGAAGGGGAAGTTCTGGATCTTGCTGGGGAACTGTCCCTCTCTCGCGAAACGGATGCGGTAGGTCGAGAGCAGCTGCGCCAGGGTGCATTTAAACAGCATGTCGGCGAAGTGCAGGCCAATGCATTTGTGAGCGCCGCCACCGAAGGGGGCCCACAGGAAGGGGTGCTGCTTGTGCTCCTCCCTGGCAAAACGATCCGGATCGAAGACGTGAGGGTTGGTCCAGTACTCGGCCATGCGATGGGTGTACAGCGGCGACACCTGGATCATTGTGTGTGGCTCCAATTCGAAATCGCCGAGCTGCACGGGCTTTACGGTGCGCCGCATGAGCATGGGAACTGGCGGATTCATGCGCAACACCTCTTTGAATGCGTGATCCAGATTGGGCACGTTCTTGCCCAGATCGTCATACTCCAGCTCCGCGCGGCCCAGGCTTGCGGTTTCCTCGCGCAGCCGCTCTTGCCACGCCTGATCGTTCGCCAGGTAATAGGCTGCCATGGTTAGCGCGCTTGTGGTTGTATCGTGCGCCGCCAGGAGCAAGAAGATCAAGTGCTCACCCACGACTTTCTCGGAGAAGTAATCACCGTCTTCGGTGGTCTCATTGGCGAAGAAAGTGGCCATGTCCTTACCGTCTTTGCCGCGCCGCTCCGGCGTCAAATTGAAGAAGAACTCCTCAAGTTTGCGCCGTCCGTTCATGGCCTTGTGATAGGTCAGGCCCGGCCAGTCGCGGCGGATCAGTGCCACCGTCCCTTCATTCATATCCAGGAATGCCTGATTGAGGGCGTCCGTTTCCGGGCCATCCAGGTCCATACCCAAAAATACTTTGGCGCCCACATCCAGCAGCAGGGTTTTTACATTGGGATAAAACGTAAAGTCGCCAGGTGTATTCCAGCTCGCTAGCTGCTGACTGATGATGGGCTGCATCAGGTCGACATAGGTCCGCATGGCGTCGATCTTGAAAGCAGTTTGCATGATGCGCCGGTGGAACTTGTGCTCCTGGAAGTCGCGCATCAGCAGGCCGCCGGCAAAGAAGTCCCCCAGCGGTGCGTCATAGCCCATGCGCGCCGAGAATTCCTGTTTTGAATCCAGCATCAGCTGCTGAATAAACTCCGGTCCCAGCGCCACCACCATGCGCTGAAAGGTGAGGCTGGACTTAAAGACAGGGCCATACTGTCGGTAGGCCTGGTCCAAGCTATCGAAAGGCGCGGTGATGAAGCCGAAGGTGTTGCCCAGTAAGGGCAGTCCGTAACTGCCGGGGATGTGTGACAGGTCGCGGTTATCTTTGTGCTGGACGTATTCAGGGGCTGCAGCTTCCATAGTTACCTCGGCAAAGCTATAGACTAATAGGCATTAGTTTGGAGTATAACCAAGGTACGAAACCCTGACCACATCGGTTCAATACCGGCCAGTGAGGGCCAGTAGTGGTGAATATCGACACACGTCTGCTTAGCTGCGCTGATGCGGCTAGAAACAGGTGAAGATAACGATAAGTGAAGGTGTTGGACTGGCCAGTATTGCTCGTCGAAGTAAGGCCGCTGACACTTCAGAATCAATCCGCTTGGGTAGCTGTTGGCGTACTGGATTTAGCGCAATGCGCTGGCTAAGCTGCCGCTCTTCCACTATCCGGACGCCCCCTATGCTTCGACCTATATCTTTCGCCTTTCTCATGGCCCTGTGCACCGCGGTCACCGGGCTACGCGCTGAAACTGCTATGCCGGTGAGTTTCTCTGAGGTGACAGACCTTGCGGTGACTGAGGATTACCAAACAGTGCGCTATGGCGATGCACCTAGTCAGTTTGCTGAACTGTGGTTACCCGATCACGTGCCCGCACCGGGCATTGTGCTGGTGCACGGTGGTTGCTGGCTGAGTCAGTACGGTGTAGACCATATTCGTCCGCTGGCATCTGCGCTGGCGCAGCAGGGTTATGTTGTCTGGGCTCCTGAATACCGCCGTGTTGGGGAGCCCGGTGGTGGTTGGCCCGGCACCTTTCACGACATTGCTGTTGCAATTGAGGCATTCCCGGAAGCGGCAGCAGCGGCACTGGATGCTGATCGTATAGCGTATGCCGGCCACTCTGCCGGTGGCCATCTGGCGCTTTGGGCCGCAGCGAGGCAGCCCGGTAGCGACAGCTCACCGGCCCCGTCGAGTGTAGTGGCGCCCAAGGCTGTGCTGGGTCTTGCCGCGATTACAGATCTGGAGAGCTACGCGCGCGGCGATAACAGTTGCCAGCAGGTGGTAGTCGACCTTATGGAGGGACTGCCCGAGGATCAGCCGGCGCGTTATAGCGACGTGTCACCGGCACGCCTCACGTATCCGGCGCCACCTGTGCTGATCCAGGGCGAGGCAGACCCCATTGTGCCGGCCGCGCAGGCTGCGGCTATCGTGGGTGCCAAACGCGTGAGCATCCCTGACGCTGGACACTTTGATGTTATTCATCCTGATACGGCAGCCTTCGCCGTGCTCCTGAATGCCATAGGCGAGGCGCTAGCCCCATGAGTACAAACAGTCTTGAAGCGCTGGATTCAGCCGATGCATTGGCACCGTTGCGAGCACAGTTTGATCTGCCGGCGGGCGTGACTTACCTCGATGGAAACTCACTCGGGGCATTACCGCGAGCCGTGCGTGAGGCGTTAAATCAGACGGTCGACACGGAGTGGGGCAGTGACCTGATCGCCAGCTGGAACAAACACCGATGGATCGATTTACCGGTGACCGTTGGCGAGGCCATAGCGCCGTTAGTGGGTGCCGCACCCGGGCAGTTGGTCTGTTGTGACAGTATTTCCGTCAATCTCTTTAAGCTCCTTGCAACGGCGCTGGCACTCAGGCCCGGGCGTCGTGTAATCCTGTCGCAGGGTGATAACTTTCCCACCGACCTGTACATGGCGCAGGGTCTGGAAAGCCTGTTGGGGCAGCAGCGCTGTGAGCTGAGAACGGCCTCCAGTGACGGCTTGCTAGAGGCGCTGGATTCAGACGTGGCTGTGATGATGCTGACCGAGGTGAACTTCCGCACCGGGGAGAAGCACGATATGCGTGCGCTTACGCAAGCCGCGCACGATGCAGGTGCACTGGTACTGTGGGACTTGGCACACAGCGCCGGTGCGATGCCGGTTGCACTGGATGCCTGCAATGTCGATATGGCGGTTGGCTGCGGCTACAAGTTTTTCAATGGCGGACCGGGTGCGCCCGCCTTCCTGTATTTGGCCAAGCGTCATCAGAACGCAGTGCAGCAACCGCTCACGGGCTGGATGGGGCATCGTAACGGTTTTGAGTTCTCCCCGCAGTACACGCCGGGTGTCGGTGTCAGCCAATACTTGGGCGGTACCCCGGGAGTATTGGGTATGCGTGCGCTGCAGGCGGCGCTGTCGCTGTTTGAATCGGTGTCGATGTCGGCCGTGCGCGACAAGTCATTGGCTCTCACCGAGACATTTATGGCACGGGTGGCGGAACAGCCATCCCTGGTAGCCTTCAAATGCCTGACGCCCGTAAGCCCCGAGCAAAGAGGCTCGCAAGTTTCCCTGGCGCACCCCGAGGCCTTCGCCATCTCGCAGGCCCTGATTGATCGGGGCATCATCGTCGACTTCCGCGCACCCGACATAGTCCGCTTCGGTTTTGCGCCCCTGTACAATCGCTTTGCGGACGTGGCGAAAGCCGTTAGCGTATTGGAAGACGTGATGGAGTCGCGCCACTATGAAGATCCCAAGTATCAGGTGCGCGCCAAGGTGACGTGAGGGCAGGGGTATGCATTACATTTTTGAGGTGCGAATCAGGCCAGACACCGACTACACAGCAGAGGACTACGCCGAAGCCTGGGAGCGAGCCAGTGCCTATATCCAATCGGCGGCGGGTGCGCAGGGCACACGGCTGCACCGGAAAATTGGCGATCCCAGCGTCCTACTGGCCATAGCCACATGGGAATCAAAAGCAGCCCGTGATGCGATGGAGGCCAAGCTGCCCGATGCCGTAGCCGACATTATTGCGGAGCAAACCCCTCACGTTGATATTCATTTTTTGGGTGAGTTTGAATCACCCGAGTGGGAGGTGTTGCCGCCCACGGCATAAGCAGGGGGTTTGTTAAGCCCGTGTAAAGTTGGCCCGCTTGGCCTACACTCAATTCGCGTTCGGTCGCCGCCAGGAGGGCACAATGACAGCGCAAATGCAGGAAGCAACACCCAGACGAGCCGCCACGCTCTCCCTGGACGAACAGCGGGTCAAACGCATCGTTGCGGGCATCCGCGCCGAAGACGAAAGGCTGCGCGCCAAATACCCCATCCTTCAGCGTCAGAACGCCATCGGCCTGTCCATATTGCTGTTTTCGCTGGCAGGCATGATCGCCAGCGGACTGGCCTGGTACCTCGGTTATCTCTCGGCTTGGATAAGCATCCCTCTCTCTGCACTGTTTGCATCGCTGTCCCATGAGTTGGAGCACGACCTGATACACCGGCTGTATTTCCGCAAGCAGCCGCTGGTTCAGAACATCATGATGTTCGTGGTGTGGGTGATGCGCCCCAATACCATCAACCCCTGGTACCGTCGCGATATCCACTTTTTGCACCACAAGGTCTCGGGTAACCCGGAAGACCTGGAAGAGCGTCTGGTGGGGAATGGCATCAGGAACCCCATCCTGCGACTCGTTGTCATGGCCGATTCCTTCATGGGCATCCTGCTACGCGTGCGCGTATTCCAGCGTGAGACGCCGAGATTTGGTTTGGTTGAAATTGTGAATGCCTCGTTTCCGGTCTCAACGATGTACTACGTGTGCTGGTACGTGTTCCTTGGCTACCACGCCGTTATGGGTGGCACCGCGCTGCTGGGTGTATCGCTGTCGCTGCCCGCATGGACGGCCGAGGTGATGTCTGTGCTCAACCTTCTTGTTGTCGTTGTTATAGCGCCAAACGTGCTGCGCGCCTTCTGCCTGAACGTGATTACCTCCTACATGCACTACTACGGTGGTGTGTCTGGTTTGATGCAGCAGACGCAGATCCTGCGCCCCTGGTTCCTGTGGCCACTGCAGCTGTTCTGTTTCAACTTCGGGTCCACTCATGCGATTCACCATTTCGTGGTGAACCAGCCGTTTTATCTGCGACAGATGGTAGCGGGTGCGGCACACCGGGTGATGCGTGAAAACGGCGTGCGTTACAATGACCTTTCCACTTTTGTGAGCGGCAACCGATACCAGGCGATTCGGCACTAGCGCGCTCACGCAGCGATAGGAAGCCACTATGAATCCTCTGGGTAAGGTCGCCATTGTCACCGGTGCCAGTTCCGGCGTGGGCGCAGAAACTGCCGTCCAACTCGCAGAGCTCGGTGCCAGCGTTGTTATCAATTACGCCAATACACTGGCCGGCGCGGAGGAGACGCTTCGTCGAGTAGAGGCTGCCGGTGCCAAGGGTGTGATTTGCCAGGCCGATGTCAGTGATGAGGCTCAGTGTCGTCATTTGGTAGAGACGGCGGTGGCCGAGTTTGGCGGCGTCGACATTCTGGTGAACAACGCGGGCACCACCACCTATGTGCCCCATAAAGAACTCAACAATCTCAGCGACGAAATCTGGGAGCGCACCCTGGGCACCAACCTGATGGGGCCGTTCTATATGACGCGGGCGGTGGTGCCCGAGCTGATCAAACGTGGGGGCGGGGAGGTTGTAATGACCTCCAGTGTTGCCGGACTCACCAGTAATGGAAGTTCCATGGCCTACTGTTGCTCCAAGGCGGCTCTCAACAGTATGACCCGCAATCTTGCCAAAGCACTGGGCGAGCACAACATTCGGGTGAATGCGATTTGCCCGGGTCTGATCGACGGACGCTGGGCGGCCGAAGGGTGGGGCGAGGCCTGGGAAGATATCAAGGTGTTGGTTGAAGGCCAGACCCCATTGAGCGTCATTGCTACCCCCGCCGATGTCGCGCAGAGTCTGCTGTCTGTGATTACCGGCACCGATGTGATGACCGGTCAGATCATCACGCTGGATGGTGGCTTTACCATAAATTGATGCAAGCTGTGCACGCAGACGATAAAGACGTAGCGCTTGAAGTTATCTATCGCGACGATCGACTTATCGCGATCAATAAGCCGTCAGGGCTGTTGGTGCATCGCAGCAATATTGATCGGCATGAAACGCGCTTCGCGTTGCAGTTGTTGCGTGACCAGATAGGCCAGCGGGTGTATCCCGTGCACCGGCTGGATAAACCCACTTCCGGCGTGCTGCTATTTGGTCTGGATTCCGAGGCCGGCGCATCACTGTCCGGCCAGTTCGAGCGACGCGAGGTGCGCAAGACCTATCTGGCGGTGGTGCGTGGCTATTGCCCCGAGGGTGGGGAGGTTAATCATGGCCTTCGGGATAAGGCGGACGGTTATGCGAGCGCGACGCGGGAGCAGCTCGCTAGAGAGGCCATTACCCGCTTTCAACGCCTTGGGACGGTTGAGCTGCCCTACGCGGTGGATCGCTATCCCAGCAGTCGTTACTCCCTGGTGCAACTGCATCCCCTAACGGGCAGGAAGCACCAACTCAGACGGCATATGAAGCATATTGGCCACCCCATCATTGGCGATGCAAAGCACGGTAAAGGGGTACACAACCGCTTCTTTAAACTGCGCTACGGTTGCGACCGCCTCTTGCTGGCCTGTACGGGCATGGTCGTAACGCATCCTGACACCGGCAACCCCGTTGTTCTTAACGCACGACCCGGAGAGGACTTTGAGCGGTTGGTTCGGCAACTGGGCTGGGCTGATGCTTTAAACACAGCCGTATCCCGCTGATACAGCCTAGGAAAAAAACATGAGTGCATACTTCGACCAGCAAGGGTACCAAAACTCGGATCAGGCAAAGACTTATACCCAGTTACAGCCGGGTCCCGAGCGCAGTAGCCCCGATATCGATGCAGACTTTGACGTTCTGATGCGCGATGGCTATGTCATCATCGAGGGCCTGCTCAGCCGGGAGCAGTGCGCTACCATCAAAGCTGAGGGTCTGTCGTTGTTGGACAAAACAGGGCGTAATGCCTTTGAGGGGTACAAGACCCAGCGTGTTTACGACCTGCTATCAAAAACGCGGATCACGGACGCCCTGGCTACGCACCCTCGCATCATGGGGCTGATGGATAAGTTCTTTATGCAGGGTTATCTGCTGTCGCAAAGCCAGGTGATCAATATTCAGCCCGGTGAAGCGCTGCAATCGCTGCACTACGATGACAACTGGTACCGCATCCCCAGGCCTCGCCAACCGTTGGGCGCCGCTACGGTGTGGGCCATTGATGATTTCACCGCGGACAATGGCGCCACCGTTGTTATCCCAGGGAGTCACCAATGGGATGACCAGCGCCAGGGTAAACCAGCCGAAGCCACACCGGCGATTATGCCCGCTGGCTCGGTCGTGTTCTTCCTCGGTACTACCTGGCACGGGGGTGGTGAGAATCGGTCGGGTAATGCGCGCTTCGGCATTACTCATCAGTACTGCGAAGCCTATGTACGGCAGCAGGAGAACTACCTGCTGGAACTGTCGAAAGATCGCGTGCGTGACATGACCCCCGAACTTCAATCACTGGTGGGCTACAACATTTACGGGCCGTTTATGGGGATGGTGAACGGCATGCACCCTTTGCGGTTGATTAACGACTAGCGCGCACTGTCTCGCTACTTGCGACCCTCGCTTAAGTGCCGTCTTCGCCCCGGAGAAAACTCTCTATACTGCTCGTAGAAAATCAATAACACCAATAATGCCGATGCGCTGAGGATTGACCGTGAGCGACACCCTGTTTTCTGACCTGCTAGTGATCGATTGTGCGAGCTTCATCGCCGGACCCGCCGCCGCAACCATGCTGGCCGACATGGGGGCCAGGGTCATTAAGGTAGAGCCTCCGACCGGCGATGGTTACCGGCTGCTCAAACACCTGCCGGGGCTACCGCAGGGAGAAACTAACTACCCCTGGCGGCACACCAACCGCAGTAAAGAAAGCCTGTCGCTCGATTTGAAGAACGCTGAGCAACGCGCGTCGCTGGATAAGCTGATCGCCAAAGCCGATGTGTTCGTCACTAACTACCCCCTGGGTGTTCGCGACTCGCTCAACCTGCATTACGAAGATATCAAGGCGATCAATCCGTCGATCGTCTACGCCTCATTTACGCCCTACGGTGAAGAGGGGCCCGAGGCGGCAAGCACCGGATACGACGCTACCGCCTGGTGGGCAAGGTCTGGCTTGATGGACGCGGTGAGGGCAACCGGTGATACGCCTCCAGCGATTTCTATGCCCGGCATGGGCGACTATATGTCAGCCAATGCGCTGTACGGTGCCATCGTGACAGCGCTATACCGCCGGGAGAAAACCGGTGAGGGCGGTCGCGTCGGTAGTTCTCTAATGGCGAATGGCCTGTGGAGCAACGCTGTGTGCGTGCAGGCGGCGCTGGATGGTGCCGATACCAGTAAGCGACTGGAGCGTCACAAGCTCAGTGCCTTTTCCCAGACCTATCGGTGCAGTGATGATCGCTGGTTCTTGCTGACGGTCTTGCCGCAGGTGCAGGAAAAGGTTTGGCCTGCGTTAGCCGAGTGTTGTGGACACCCGGAGTGGATCACGGATGAGCGTTTCACGACGATAGAATCGCGCCGCGCCAACAACGCAGACCTCACCGCGGCGCTTGAAGCCGTATTTCTCGAGCACCCCTGGTCCTATTGGGAGCCGCGAATGGTCGAAGGGCACATCACCGCGGGCAAGATCGCGCGCCACAGTGATCATGCTGTGTGCGAGCAGGCGATGGCTAATCAGATGTTGGTGGGTTTTGAGGCTGAACAGGGCCAGCTCACTATCAACAGCCCATTTTACATTGATGGTGTAGAGAAGGTGTCACCGCGTGAAGCCCCCGAGGTGGGGCAGCACAATGCAGCGCTGTTCGCGGAGTTTGGCCTGTAAGCTGTGTACAGGGTGTGACTGTGAAAGCAGCCTTGTGTTGACAGGGCTGCGTTTACTTCGCGCCCTCAGCGGCATCAAACGTGACCTTATGTTTGATCTCGACACGCACCGGCAAGGCATAGCCTGGGGACACCTGCACGTGCCCGGGTGCATTGCAGCTGATGGTTTGGCCGTCAGGTAGCTGTAGGCTAACCAGCGAATGAGCACCCCTGAAATCCACGCTGGAAACCACCAGCTTGCAATTACTGGTTGCATCCACAATCACGTCATCGGGTCGCAGCAACACCTCCAGTTCACGGGATGACGGCAACTGCCCTAGCGCGCTGGCGAGTTCTGTGACAGGTGTTTTGGCACCGCCGGTACTATCGGTGCTAACGCGCAGTAATGTGCCCTGTCCGATGAAGCCAGCAACGAAACGTGTTCGTGGTTGGTGATACAACTCGTAGGGGGATGCGACCTGCTCGACGTTGCCGTCATTCATCACCGCCACTGTATCTGCCATGGTGAGAGCTTCCTGCTGATCGTGTGTCACTAATACCGCGGTCACGTTGCTTTCTTTCAGAAGTTGCGTCACTTCCAGCGCCAGCTGTTCACGAAGGCTGGTATCCAGACTGGAAAACGGCTCATCCAGTAACAGGATGTCGGGTGAGGGCGCCAACGCACGGGCAAGGGCGACCCGCTGCTGCTGCCCACCGGAGAGTTCGTGGGGCATTGCGCTCGCCCAGTCCCGCATACTCACCAGCTCCAGAAGTCTTTCGACGGTGGTCTGGCGATCGTTTGCATTCAGTGCCTGTAGTCCGAAAGCGATATTGCGACTGACACTCAGATGGGGAAAGAGGGCAAAGTCCTGAAACACCATGCCAATGCGACGCTGTTCGGGAGCTACCTGCAGCGCGGGGCTGCTGACCAATGTCTCACCCACTTCGATAGTGCCTTCACTGATGGATTGGAAGCCACTGATCGCGCGCAGTAAAGATGTTTTGCCGCAACCGGAGGGGCCCAGCAGGCAACCTATCTCGCCCGCTTCAAGGCGCAGACTGGCGCCCTGCACGGCGGTAACGTCGCCATAGCAGACGCTGGCTTTATCGATACGCAGCGACTTACCCATGCTGCTTTTCCCCCTCGGCGATAGCTCTAATGAGCAGGATGACCGGAATCAAACCAATGATAACAATGGCGAGCGCCGGCAGCGCGGCGTCTGTGAGGCGCTCGTCAGAAGCCAGCTCATACGTGCGTACGGCCAGCGTATTAAAGTTGAATGGGCGCAGTATTAAGGTTGCAGGCAGTTCTTTCAGTACATCCACGAATACCAACAGAAGTGCGGTGAGCAGGCTGCCTCGCAGTATGGGTAGGTGCACCCGCCGCAGCGTGGTACCTGCGCTTGCACCCAGAGTGCGTGCGGCGTCGTCCAGCGTTGGCTTTACCCGGGATAGCCCCGATTCAACACTTTGGAGGGAAACCGAGAGGAACCGCACGGCATAGGCAAACACCAGTGCGAGCAGGGTGCCAGAGAGAAGCAGCCCGGTGCTGGTGTCGAACCATTCCCTGGCCAGCGCATCGACCCGATTATCCAGCCAGGCCAGTGGAATGAGCACACCTACCGCAATGACCATGCCGGGGACGGCATACCCCAGGGCTGCAAGGCGCACCGCCGAGCGCTCTATCAGACCCGGTGAAAGACGCTGGCCGTAAGCCAATAGCAGCGACAAGCCCAAACACACCACGGCGGTGATGCTGGCCAGCGAGAAACTGTTCCACACCAGTTGCAGGAACTGATCATCCCAGGCACCGCGCCAGTGATTGATCGCCCACATCAGTAACTGCATGGCCGGTACCAGGAAGCCGGCGAGCACTATCAGAACCAGGGCGCCGCAGCACAGCGCTGAGCGCGAACCTGACAATTGGGTGCGCTGCGCACGTCGCTGCGATTGGTGGTAACGCATCCGTGCCCGTGAGGTGCGCTCTACAACGATCAGTACCAATATAAACAGCATGAGAAGCGCGCTGAGTTGCGCAGCAGTGGTCAGCTCACCCATGCCGTACCAGGTGCGGAAAATGCCGGTGGTAAAGGCGCTGACACCGAAGTAGTCCACGGTGCCAAAGTCTGCCAGGGTCTCCATCAGTGCCAGGCTCACGCCTGCCACGATAGCCGGGCGCGCCTGGGGCAGGGCGACCCTGAAGAACACCTGAGTTGGCGAGCGGCCCAGGCTGCGTGCAGCCTCGCGCATGGAGGCCGATTGCTCCATGAATGCAACCCTGGCAAGCAGGTACACGTAGGGATACAACACCAGTGACAGCATTGCGATGGCGCCGCCCAAAGAGCGAATCTGTGGGAAGTAGTAGTCGCCATAGCCCCAGCCGAAGTTGTCGCGGAGCGCGCTTTGCACAGGTCCGCTGAAGTCCAGTAAGCCCGTATAGGTGTAGGCGATGATGTAGGCTGGCATCGCCATCGGTAACAGTAGCGCCCAAACCAGCGCACTGCGCCCTGGGAATTGGTAGGCCGTGGTTAGCCAGGCGGCACCGACACCCAATACGGCCGTCCCTGCGCCCACACCCAGCATGAGCAGAGCAGATGTGCCCAGGTAATCGACGATAACTGTGTCCAGCAGGTGTCGCCAGGTGTCTGAAAAGGGAAGGGCCAGTGAGGCCGCGATGATGATGATCGGCAGCATTAATAATGCGGCCGTGATAACCAGCATCACCGGCCATCGGGAAAACCCGACCCCGGCTGTGCTGCCGGGGTTAGTGGATAGTGCCTGGAATAGTGTCTGGATTAACGCCAACCGGCCCGGTCCATCACCTTGACGGCATCAGCATTGAGGCGGCCCAGTTCTGAAACCGGTACTTCGTCGGCCTTGAATGTGCCCCAGGCGGCGAGAACCTCGCTGACCGGGATGCCATCACGCACTGGGTACTCATTGTTGGTTTCCGCGTACCAGCGCTGACTTTCGTCATTGGCCAGGAACTCGATCAGCTTTACGGCATTCGCCGTATTCTTCGCAGACTTAGTGACGCCGGCTCCGGACACATTGACATGGGTGCCGCGACCGTCCTGGTTGGGCCAAAAGATACCAACCTTGGCCGCTGCTGCCTGCTGCTCAGCATCACCGGAATTGATCATGCCGCCTAGGTAGTAACTGTTGACGATGGCCACGTCACACTGGCCTGCCGCCACAGCCTTGATCTGATCCCTGTCTCCGCCCTGTGGGGGGCGGGCAAAGTTAGCCACCAAACCTGTTGCAAAACTCTCAGCAGCGGCTTCGCCTTCGGTGGCGATCATACCGGCGATCAGTGACTGATTGTAAATGTTGCCGGAGGAGCGGATGCAGACTTTGCCCTCCCATGTGCTGTCGGTGAGCGCTTCGTAGGTGCTGAGCTCCGCGGGATCGACCCGATCTTTAGCGTACACGATGGCGCGGGCGCGCACGCTCAGTGCATACCACTGCCCGTCAGGGTCCCGCAGGTGGCCGGGGACTTCCGACATGAGCAGCTCTGAGCTGACGCTTTGCAGCACACCGGCTTCCTCAGCGCGGTAAAGGCGCCCGGCATCGACGGTTAGCAGGATGTCGGCCGGGGAGTTCATACCCTCACTGCGCAAACGCGTCAGTAGGGCATCGCCCTTGCCGGTGACCAGATTGATCTTGGTACCGGTTTGCTCGCTGAAACGGTCCAGCAAAGGCTTGATTAACGCTTCCTGGCGCGAGGAGTACACATTGACCTCGGCTGCGAGTGCGGCATTGCAGATGACGCCAGTCAGGGCAGTGAGGGCAGTGCCCAAAATGCGAATCAGTTGGGTTGGCATGGCTTCGTCCGATTCAGGTTGAAAGGAATAGTTATTATTCTCAATTAGCGGGTTATAGCAACCGCAATGATATACGCTGTGTCTACGCACCGCGACGGAATTGTCTCTATCTAGGCGCTCCCGCAGAGCCTCTTTCACCACGCGCGACGTGTGCGAGTCAGACTGGGTTAGCGGCACGTCGCGCAGCCATACGGTAAACTCACTGAAAATCTCATTGAACAGCAATGCATATGATCGAATTCGCTAAAGGGGTTTCAGCAGCGGCGTTGATGCTGTCACTCACCGCCTGCTCGCCCGATCCGGTATTACCCGCTGGAACTTGTGCAAACGCTTTGACGGATGATGAGCAGCGCGCCGGCTGGACATTGCTGTTCGATGGGCAGTCACTGGCGCAGTGGCGTACCTTCGGCAAAGACGAAGTGGATGACGGCTGGGCTATCGAGGGAGGCTGCCTGACTCGAGTGGGCTGGGCGGGTGACTTGATCACCCGGCAGCAATACAGTGATTTTGAGCTGAAGCTGGAGTGGCGGATTTCCGACGCGGGAAATAGCGGTATCTTTATTCGGGGTGATGAGTCTGGCGATGCCATTCATGAAACTGCGATGGAGATGCAGGTACTGGACAACGCAGGCCACTGGGACAGGCACGACCCCACCCACCGGGCGGGGGCCTACTACGATATGATTGCGCCGGCCGAGGATACCAGTCAGCCCGTGGGCACATGGAATGCCGTGCACATCATTGCGCGTGGCCCTTATGTAGAGTTCTGGCTCAATGGCCAGCAGACCGCTGCATTTGAGCAGGGTAGCGAGGCCTGGCTGGCGCTCTACCAGCAAAGCAAGTTTGCGGACAGGCCTGCCTATGGCTCATTGCTGAAAGGCCACATCGGCTTGCAGGACCACTGGGATAAGGTCTGGTACCGGAATATTCGCCTGCTGGATACCTCGGCTGGCGAGTAAGCCGCTACGCTCCCGCGATTGAGTCACACTGCCGGGCGCTCGCCGCGCGGTGCTCAGGGCTTGTTGAGATCCCAGTCGTATTCGTACCGCACTTTGCCGGCCCAGCCGCGTACTTCCTCAGCTGAACCTTCGGGCGCATAATCGGCAATCCAGGACAGCACCGCGGCTTTGCTATCACCAAAGTCCTCGTCAAACCATTTGAAAATGGTGGACACGGTGATGGCCTCGTCTTCAATAGTGAGACCTCGCGGGTGAGCGAGGAAAGCGCGGGCAGCGCTGTCCATCAGGGCATCCAGATTGT
>SPKZ01007072.1_pt1 | contig 27098 bp, 11 predicted proteins | sample 2456571 | NCBI WGS metagenome assembly SPKZ01 (sample SAMN11192286, study PRJNA482655) | marine metagenome | biome: ENVO:00000447; feature: ENVO:00000244|ENVO:00000211|ENVO:00000569|ENVO:00002023; material: ENVO:00002151; isolation source: ocean water from marine abyssalpelagic zone ... | reverse complement strand
TTAGTGCTATGAGAATTTGTAATCAATTCCTTGTTCAATCTACAGAAATGTTTACAGTTACACCAAATCCACTATATTGTAATTCTGGCGCAGCGAACACTAACTATGGACGAATTTCTTATGTAGAAAGTAAAGATTTTGTTCATAATGAAATTGCATCGTTAAATTGTCTTTCTTATACCGACAACAGCTCGATGTTTACCACAACTTCTGTTGGTTTAGTTGCTGAAAGGTTTTATGTACAATTTAACTCATGTGGCCAGCTTAATTACCCTAAATTATTTAAAGTTTATGTTGATTGGAATAATGATCAAGATTTTGATGATCCCGCTGAATTTGTATTAAATGCACCTAATGTCAACAGCGATATGCTTTACAGTTTAGACATACCAGTACCGAGTTTTGCGAATATAGGAACTATACGTTTGAGAATTATCAATGCACTCTATTATACTGGAATTGTGGATAACTCAGATGATGTTCAGGCATGTGGATATTACCCTTTTGGTGAAACTCAAGATTACGTGCTTGATATTACAATGCAAAATGGTGCATTACAGGCGAATATCAGTGAAAAAGATATAAGTAATAAAATTAATTTAATAAATGAACCTCAAAGCATTAAAATGACCAATAATCAGAATTATGGTATCAATAAGGATAATTTTATAGATAAAAAAATGAATATGGTTGCTGATTATCAATTTACTTATCCCAAAGGGCAAAAACACGAGTAAAAATAATATAAATTTGTAAAGGTTTTGTCACATCTTGCTTTTTTAGCCCAAAATATGAAATTTAAAAACCATAAAAACAACAGGTTAAAAAAGGTAAAACAGTAAAATACGCAAGATGCGACAGAACTCTAACTTAAACATGTTGTACACCATAACAATTAACGCGAGTGCCTGATCTATTCTAATAATTGACAAATTTCAGCGATCAGCGCATCACGCTCAGGGTCTCTTTGGTTTTGTCCCCTTTCGGTGTGGACATCGCAGGGGGTTTGTTGCAACTGGCACTTATCTTTTAAATATTGACTCAATGAGTTGGCAGTGGGATAGCTATACAGTTCAGAGATACTCAAATTAAGCCCAATCTCATTGGAGATAAGCATTCTCAGGTGAGTAATGCCAAGTGAGTCGATGCTCAACTGAGAGAATGTTTTGTCTGCATAGGCTTTATCACCTTCGCTTACACCGGCCAAAGTGGTAATGACCCCATGTACCAATGAAACAATCTTGTCTGGATCCACGTTATCTGAATCAATAGATTGCTCAGCTTTATCTGTACAAGCTCGCTGGATATGAGAACTAAACAAAGATAACCCCATTTCAAACGGACTCAGTTGTCGTTGCTCTGGCTTTGCCAGTTGCGCTGACAAATTTGCAATGGTAAAACCCACCTCTGATGCATCAATACAGCGTTCCATTGCAGCTAAGGCCACCGATGATTCCAGTAGTTCAATACGTTCGACATTATTGCTAGCTTCTTTCTCTTGGGTATCCTGCACCATTCCTGAATTGGCCCAAGGCCCCCACTGAATTGAGGTGGCGTTGACCCCTTTTGCCTTAAGGGTCTTTGCCCAACCATCGAGATAACCATTGGCCACAGCATAAGAAAACTGTCCAGGTGCACCGATGGCAGCACTTAGTGATGAAAATAATATAAGGTGTTTGGGTTTTAAACGGTCTAACCAAGATGTCAGTTGTTGGCAGGTATCCAGTTTGGCGCTTAATACCCTAGCCATGGCAGACTCCTGTAAATTCGCCAACAGTGCATCTTCCAATACCCCGGCTAGGTGATAGATATGGTTCACCTCAAGTCCAAGTTCGTCGACTTTGTCAGCCACCATTTGCCATGTCGCAGCGTCACCACTATCACCCACAATATAACAAAAGCTGATGCTTTGTTCGGCCAAACGCTTAATATGCTGTTGTGAGTTTTCATCGGCAGGACGTCTAGATACCACCAGAATATTTTGGCAACCCCGCTCTACCAAATGTTTGCATAATAGTTTGCCAATCCCGCCATTGCCGCCAATGATAATGTCGATGCCCTGGCTGTGTGAGACTAAAACATCAGTGCTATTACTGGTTGGTAACGGAACCAAACTGTGGTGATAAACAACACCATCGGTAATGGCAAACTCAGCACCCTTGCCATACAAAGTGAGTGTTTTGGATTTCAACAGCGTATTAAGCATCGAACCATTGGTGTCTGTTTCAATAAATGTAGGCTCAATATGTATCAACTCATGCCCGGCAGCTTTGAGTCCTGACCACAAACAAGCTGCCATAGAGTGATCAGGGGCATCATTGATCTGCTCAGACTGACACACAACCAACACCAGCTTAACTATTTTGCTCAGTTGTTCATCCAAACCACACACAAATGCACCAAGTTGACACAATTGACGACTGAAAACTAAACTATCGCCGTCATAACAAAAATGTTGAGTGCCCATGACAATGGTCTCTATCCCTTTTTGCTCAATCCGATAAACCAATTCAGGTAGCAAGGCGGTTAATGGTTGCTGGTCCTTTTGGATATCTTGCAACAACAAATAAGGGGTTGTTGTCGTACAAAGCTCGGCGACTTTATGCCTTTTTCTGGTATAGGTAATTGACGGGGGAGGTATATGATTTGGCATCAGAGGTAGATTAAAATCTAACCAGCAGCGTCGTTTTTCAAAGCAATAGCCGGGTAAACTAACTCGGTTAAAAGGTTGTGACACATAGGTTTTGTAAAGATACAAGCTGGCCGGGTCAAACCCAGCCGTACAAAAAATTTCGCTTAATAGATTGACTTGCTCCAACGAGGTCAGTCTAGCTAAACTATCTGTTTGCAGCACCAAGGGGGATTTAACGGATGTTTTGCTTTTAATCAATTGCCCGCTAAAAAATAATTTTCCACCGCGGTTATCAATGGCATCAAGCATTTGCTTGCGAGTTTGTCCAACCACTATACAGCGGTACTCAAAAAAGGCATTTCCAGTGGCCGCACTATAACAAATATCCGTTAATGGTACATCTGTAGCTCGAATATAATTCCCTATCGCCGCTAGGTTAGCCAACATTGCTGCTTCAGTTTTACCACTGACAAACAGGACCGTACTATTTTCACTATTACAGCTAGACTTTGGCGCAGGTTTGACTCTGTGTTGATAACCACCAATAACCAAATGGGCATTGGTGCCCCCCGCCCCCAGTGCCCCCACTAGAGCATGTCGCTGAGCCGTGTTATCATGCCAATCAGCTGATGTAGCAGACACCGAAAAGGGGGTTTTTTGCAATCGCATAGAAGGATTAGGGTTAACAAAGTTAGCCGTGCCCGGTAAAACGCCATAGTAAACCGCACACACTGTTTTAATAAAAGAAGCTATGCCTGCTGCTGTGTCCAAATGACCGATATTCGACTTCACCGAACCTACAGTAACTTTGTTGTGTTGCTCAGAAAGTTGATAAGACAGCTGTTTAAATGCCTGATTTAGTGCCCCAATTTCAACTGGGTCGCCAAGTGCCGTACCGGTGCCATGGGCTTCAATCAAACCGATACTGTTGATATCAATGCCTGACTTTTCAATCGCATTGACGATATTGTTTTTTTGCCCTTCAACGCTCGGTGCGGTATAACTGACTTTCATTGAACCATCATTATTGATGGCACTGCCCTTAATCACGGCATAAATCCTGTCATTATCAGCGACCGCTTTTTCCAAGGTTTTTAACACCACTATACCTACACCGTTACCACCTACAATACCATTGGCTTTGGCATCAAATGGTCTGCACACCCCATCAGCTGAAAAAATGCTGCCTTGGTTATACAGATAACCCGCGATATGCGGTGCATGAATGGCCGCAGCCCCAGCTAACGCGGCATCACATTCACCATTAAGTAAACTCTGTAGTGCCAGATGAATAGCTACCAAAGACGACGAACAGGCGGTATTAACAGGAATACTCGGCCCTTTAAGGTTGAGTTTGTAAGACAGTTGGGTGGGTAAATACTCTCTTTCAGTAAGCACTTTCGCTTGAATAGGATCAAGTGTTTCCATCAGTTTGTGATGGCTTTGTACGTTGATTTTAAAATAATTATTCATGTGTTTATCAGAATATAAACTCATACCCGATGAAGAAAACACACCAATATTTTGTCGTTTATGCGCTCTGGCCATACCCGCATCTTCTAACGCCAGCCATGCCACTTCAAAAAACTGGCGAAACTGTGGGTCCATTATTTCCGCATCACGCTGGTTAAAATCAAAAAAATCCGCATCAAAATTTTCCACCCCAGCCAAAGGCGCGGTCACTCCTTGATATTCACCTGAGTCTAAATATGCCTCGGGCACACCCGCGACTTTAAGGTTATCGGGTGAAAAGGATCTAACACTGCATTTTCCTTGTTGGATATTATGCCAAAACGCCTTAACTGTGGGGGCATCTGGAAATCTGGCGGCCATGCCGATGACGGCAATTTGCGGGTTAACTTGCTGATTTTTCATATAATTTAACTTAATTCTTAATGGTGACGGTCGACCACAACCAACAATGTAGTGGTCAACCTAGGGCAAAGCAGAGAGGTGCTTGCCGTGGAAAGCCTTATATAACGTTATCAAACGGGACTATTAGACAGGATCGTTGACTGCCAAAGTACTACTCCAATAACGTTTATACCAACGGGTCACATTCACCACAAAACGCAATATTTCATCTATGGCCACACCTATCATAATGCCGTAAACCCCCATACCTTGAACAACCCCAAGGTAATAACCCAGACCAACACACCAAACCCAATGGGCCAGTACACTGATAAATACAGGGTACTTCACATCACCTGAGCCTTTTAACGCTGGAAATACAATATAGTTACCTGCTTTCATGGTTTCTATCACCACCATAAATAACAGAATGTCTTTGGCTATATCAATCAATGCTTGTTCTTGGGTAAATACAGATAATATCGGATCGGCAAATAGGTTAACCACCAAAGCAAAAATCAATACCACTGACAAGAATTTAAATAAGCTACGGGTCATACGACGGTCTGCCATATCAAATTCTTTGATGCCCTGATAATGGGCGATCACCACTTGAGTACCAATGCCCACCGCCAGCGCAGCGGCAAAAGAAAACAACACAAAAATATTTTTACCGTAGGTATACGCCGCCACAGACGACATCGCTGCACTAGCCAACATAGAGAAGATCACCAGTTGGCTGGCATTATAAGACAGCGGCTCAATGGTCGCTGGCAAACTAATGCTAAGGATCCGTTTTTTAGCCCAGACAAAATCTTTTTTATCCACATTGGCACGGTCAAATTTAAATCCAACCACTTTGAAAATAGCATAAGCCATTATCGCAATCGGTGGCAATTGTGCAATCAGCGTAGTTAAAGCCACCTCATGTACACCCAGTGTCCAGCCTGGGATAAGTCCCAAGTACAATAAACCATTTAAGCCGATATTGGTAAACGCCGAAGAAGCGGCAGCATACATCGCCCACCGAGTTTGTCCTTGGGCAAAGATCATCGAATTAAAATTGATAAACAAAATATCAAGAATAAAGATTGGGGCAAGGGTCCATAAGTATTGATAGCTCGCCTCACTGGAAGCAGCATCAAGACCAATCCAATCACCAAATGGTCTGGCGATTAACGCCATGCCAATGGCCAACAATATTGCTACCAAGGTACACACCCGCAGCATCACCATAAAAGTGGCCGATAATCTCGACTTGTTATCACTGGCCAGTTGTTGCCCCAATATACTGATCCCAGGATCTGAAAAAGCGTGCATCATGGCAATGGCCATTAGTAATACAGGAATGGCACTACCAACCCCTGCCACCGCCTGATCGGATATGGTACTCAGGTAAAATGAATCAGTTAAAAAAATGACCAATAGTAATGCCATCTGGATAAATATTGGAAATGTTAATCGAGAGAAACTCATTTGTGTTACTGACATTGTTGTATCCTATGTTTAAAAGTTCAAAAGACAGCGACCAAGGCGCTGGCAATGATCTGCTGGTTTTTTAAATCAAATAGATAGAAATGATCACCCGTCAGCATAACGCAATGAAAAGCGCCGCTACTGTAAAATGACCATTGATATAAATGGGCAACAGACACAGTGTTGTCTGCAATCCCGCCATAAACGGTGATAGGCAAATCGCCGAGCATATTGATGGATGTTTGCCGATGAATTGTGTTAGCAATACCATAATCTGCACGAATCTTGTTGGTTAGGGTGTCACGAAAGTCCTTATCAGCCAGTAACTCTTCGGGCACAGCCCCATAGTGTAGTACGGCATCCAGTACTTGCTGATCGGTAGCGTGAGCCAAATCGGCCTCAAATGGCTCAATATGCGGTGGCCGCCTTGACGATATAAAAAGCTGCAGCAGATTGAGCTGACCACCTTTTTTTGCCAATGCCGCTGTTTGCAGGGCCAATGCGGCCCCCATACTGTGTCCAAAAAAGACCACGGGTAAATTGTCCAACTGAGCATTCAACACATTCAATATATGGGTCGCTGCGATAAAACCATCATGGCAAAGTTCCGCCGACAGATGCGATTCTCGACCAGGCAATTGCACTACTAATAATCGATAATGTTCACTAATATATTGACGATATGGCATATAGCCGGATGCTGCGCCACCTGCATGGTGAAACAGCACAACAGCACCGCAATAAGCACTGTTATCGTTCTGATCTGCTGACACAATCCACTTACTCATTTTGCATCAACCAAAACGTTGATAAATTCGGCCAGTTGCGCCACATTGGGGTATTGAAACAAGTCAACCAATGTCACTTCTACGGCAAACTCTTGATCAATAAACTCCACCAATTTTGGTAGTAACAATGAGTTTGCACCAATTTCAAAGACATTTTCATCGAAGCTCACTTCCTCTATATCTAAGGTACGTTGCCAGAACAACACAAGTTGATGTGCTATTGAATCGACATTGACTTCAGTATGGTGATTACTATCTGGCAGCATTTGGGCAATAAACTCTGCCAAACTTTGTGTGGTCGGGTACTGAAACAAATCCACCAAGGTGATCTCAATGCCCAGCACATCGTTAACTTCAGTCATGACCTGAGGCAATAACAACGAATTTGCCCCTAAGTCAAATAGGTTTGATTCTACATCAAGGCTATCCAGCTCTAATACCTGGCACCAAATGGCACTAAGCACCTTAACAGGTGAATCGCCGCTGTGATTTTCGGTCATCACACTCACGGGTAATACGGTGCCAAACGGATCGAAAATTGGCTCAGATATTGGTGTGGATGACACCGAGTATTGCAATGGCATAGGCTCTAACCACAGCTCTTTTTGCATCGGCTGTAACGCCGAGTTTATGCCGATCAAACAGTTTTTTGCCTGATGCTTTAACAAACACGGCAAAACGGCCATGCCTTGTTCGGGCGTAAAAACAACATAACCTTTTGACTCGGTCAACTCAGTATGGACAAAGCCTTCACTAAGACCCGTGCCTTGCCACATCGACCAGTTAAGACAACGCACATCTAGCTGTTTTTCAGTCATAGCCAATTCTGCCAACGCTTCTTGATACCGGTTGGCTGCGCTGTAACTCGCCACACCTGTACCAGATAAATAACCATTGGCCGATGAAAACAATGTTAATCGGGTAATACCAAATTCTTTACTTAGATCATAAATTGTCTGGCTACCCTCAATTTTTGCGCTAAGCCCTTGACGGTATTGAGCCAAGGAAATATCTTTAATGAGTTCGCTGTTAAAATCGCCTGCTAACTGGAAGATATGGTCTATCTTGCCATCCAATAGGGTCATCGCTTCGCCAAACACACTTTTTAATGAATGAAAGTTGGTGATATCTCCGACCACATAGTCCACCTGACCCGCCAGCATTCTAAAACCAGCTAGTTGATTGCGCTTTTTTGCAGACAAGACACCAATGGCGGTGCGCCCAACCACCACAACACGGCTATGGGCTGTATTCGCCAGTTTTTTAATAAGATGTGCACCTATGCCACCAAGGCCACCAAACACCAGATAGTATTTATCCTTTGGCTCATGATGCTCAACCGCAGCCATATTGACATGTGCAAGTTTGCTGATATAGCGCTGACCATGACGATAAGCCACTTCTACTGAGGTCGAATACATCGCTAACTCATTAAGCAAGTCGTTCGTACAATTCTCTTCTGTAGTATCTAGGCACAGACCATTGAAGTGTCTTATTTCTTCGTTGGCTGCACGAATAAAACTGGTAATGGTACTTACCATAGGCACCACAGGTTTATCTGACTCCAGTACTGTTTGCCCTGCCGATGATAGCGCGATAAATGGCGCTGAAAACTGGGATAACTCAATGCCTTGTAATAAGGAAATTAAAGGTGTCATAAAGGTGTTGTATTGTACATTGATGGAAGCATTCATCACCCCATAGGTGTCTGGTGCAAAGATAAAACGCTCTACCCCACCTTGCTGATTAAACGTAGTCAGTACTTGTTGCCAAGCGGATGCACAAGTTGGGTTTACTCGTATTAACTGACAATTTTCCCCAGAATAACTCACGTACTCAGGTAAAATGCCCAATACTTCAATATGATGTAATGCAAGGACAGTCGCGAATGCGTTTAAGCGCTCTTCTGAATGACAAAAAATCGCGACCTTTTGGACTATGTCCGATTTGGAATGACCATTTTCTCGCTGCCATTGGCGTTGAAAACACTGCTGTTGCAAACAGCTTCTGGTTTCAACCCGCCTAGTGTTGGCGATAACTGCTGCCGACCACAGGGGGGATAACTGCTGTTTAAGAACTTTTTGACGCAATTTATTACGTTGAATTTTACCAATGGATGTTTTTTCAATCTGATTGGCAGCCAACAAATATATCTGATAAACATCCACTCCATATTGTCTTCGTAAACAAGACTGGATATCACTGAACAAAGACTGTTGATGTTCACCTGTTAGCTCGCTATTGGCGACAACACATAACTGCTCATCACCCACACCACCTTCGTTTAACGCAAACACACAGGTATTAGAAGGTTCTACACCAGCCACTTTGTCAATGCAAGACTCAAGTTCGTGATATGCAACATTGTTGCCATTGATGACCAAAATATCCTTGTTTCGACCGGTAATGGTTAGACCCCGTTCATCAATAAAGGCCAAATCTCCAGTATCAAACCAACCATCAGTCGTGAAATCTGTTTGACTTTCACGATCATTGTCAAAATAACCTGTCAGTATTGATTCACCTTTAATTTGCAATCGACCAGATTGCTGATAGGTTTTGAGCTGTGCCGCTTCATCCACAATACGAATATCAATACCTGGCACCGGTAGACCCACAGAAGTATAAGCAGCTTGTGGCGGAGTTTGGCTAAAGGTATGAGAAAAGGTGACACCAGAACAGGTTTCTGACATTCCCCATGAAGGATTCATCGCTTGAGGTGACAGGCCATGGGGTTTCATCAACTGTAGAAACTGATGGGCCTGTTCTGCCACAATGGCTTCACCACCATTAAGAATAAAGTGCAAAGCCGATAGGTCCCACTGTTGCTCCGTCACTTGCTTTGCCTTGCTGTTGAACAACTGATAAGCAAAATTCGGAGCCCAAGTAATGGTAACGTTAAACTGATCACATAATTGCATCCAGCGCAATGGATCAGCCAGAATAAACTGAGTGGGACATTGAATTTGCTCGCAACCAGTGATCGTATCTTGAATATGGAACATCACGATACCACCCACATGTTCCAACGGTAACCAGTTCAAAGACACATCCAAAGACTTAAATCGATTAAATTGTTGCGATGCAATTGAGCGCTGTAAAATTCGATGATGCGACTGAGGGACAATTTTAGCCTCTGCAGTGCTGCCAGATGTCATCAAATAAAAAGCAATATCATCTCCTTTGACGTCAGCTAATGTAGTGGGTATTTGACAGCCTTTAAGCGCATCAATGGCCATCACTGGGTGCGCGCTCCCCCTTTCAGTAAAGATAAACTGGGTCTGGCTTTCAACCATATTGGCATCACAGATCACCTTTGCCTCTGGAAACGTGTTTAACGCGGTTAAATACCTTTTCACCTGAGGTGTTGCCAAATCTAACCCTTGTCCACAAGCCAATGGGATAACTGAGGCCCCTGCATACCAAGCGCCCCAAACGGCCAACACTGTATCCTGTAGTTCTTTGACCTGAAGCACCACCTGATCTCCCTTTTTTACTCCTTCTGCGACCAATCCATAAGCAATATTCATGGCTTGGCGTTGCAAAGCTTGGTAGCTAAGATGCTCACTTTGTTGCGCAGATTGGATAAAGCGGATGCCATTGTTGCCTTTGGCACACAGTGCTAATGCATCCAGCAGGTTTTTACGCTGGTATACATCTGGCTTCATGATACTGCCGCGCATTAAAGCGAGCGGTTGTGTCGCCTCAGATACTGACTCGCCCAGTAGATAGGATACAACTGAATACTGCGTCTGCGACTGTTGACTCAATGTAACTTGGGGATATTTGTGGTTAATATATGCTTGATTAAAAATCGGCAATGCGGTTAACTTGGCCAACTCAAGCTGACCGGACTTATCATAAGGAATTGCCGTTATAGGCACGATCATTTGCGGTTTAAATCGTCCCAATTTATTGCCTAATACAGACAATACTTGTTCAAAATCGACATTAGTTTTACTGGTCGTGGGAGCAGCAACATAAATGACCGAATAGGTCTGACCATCCAAGCCATGCCGTAACACTAACTTAAAATCACAAAACTGACATTCTGTAAGCAGAAAGTTTGCCACTTGCTGATATTGATTATCATCCAAAGTTTTCTCTATACTGTTTAGATTCATTTTCGACTCCTTAAAAGGTGTTTGAGAACACCTTTGTATTTGCTGGTTGACACTGATCCCCAGACATTTAACCTAGTTATGTAACTTTAATCTGCTATATTCATTCCGCTGTGGCGGTTAACAAAGTTGTCCCTCGAGTTGATCACATCACCAAGCTTGTCAAGAATATAAAAATGTCCACCAACATAAGTATGCATCAATGATTGAGCGTCACTGACCCGCAGCCAATCTTTCATTAATGCCATTGGTGCGACATGATCATCTTGTCCCGCCAAAATTAACAATGGCACAGTCAACGGCACTACCTGATGATGTTCGGTGTGATAATCAATGGTCAAATCCGAACGGATAATAGGTAGTATCAATTTCACATACGCTTCATTTTCCAAAATTTTTGTCAGCAAACCTTCAAACTTATGCAGCTCGGCAATTAATGCATCATCAGGAAGTTGCTGCACCGCACCTATTGGCGTTTTGTGCATTGGCCCACAATGAGCTGACACACATAGCACTACGGGCAAATCTTGCTTCCGCAATGCATAACAAACATTAAACGCGACAAGCGCACCGAAGCTGTGACCAAAAAATACCATTGGTCGCTCATCAGTTGTGCGCGACGCTAATAATGCGGCAGCGATCTCCTCAACCAGCTGGTTCATTGATGTAGCAAAAACTTCTTGCAAGCGGGCCTCCTGACCTGCGATATTGACCGCTTCTAACTGATAATGTGATCCCAGTTGTACTTTCCACGGACGAAAAAACTGTGGTCCTGATCCGGCGGGTGGAAATCCTATCAAACGGAAATCCGCCTCATCATCACAACGTAGTGGTGTCACAATGGCCAACCGATTGGTTAAAGGTTTTGTTTGTTTCATCACCCTAACGCTACCTATTCCACTAGACCAAATAAGTTATCAAAACTATCTCTAGTTCTGATATTGTTATGTTTCCAGCAATCGTTACCACTGACTAACACCGGACCGTAATTTGATGCTTTGAGATCAAATGCGCCTCCATGAGCAACAAATCGATCCATACCCGGATATACCCTGACATGTGCTGGGGTATACCTTGAGGTCAAGGCAAACCGGGTACTGCGTTTGGTTCGATTGGGCCATGAAGCATGCACACACTTGGCCGAAAAGATGACGCATTCACCTGGTTTCATTTCCATATCCAATATTTTTTCGGATTCTGGGTCCCAATCAGGCTCCACCTTAAACTCTTGAAAGTCATAACCATAAAATTGGGTATCACTGGCCACCGAAGTAAATTCTTTAGCTCTGCCAGCCTGAACACTTTTCGATTCATCGTAATAAGCTTTTTTGTGGCTACCAGGAATAAAACGCATACAGCCATTCTCTTTAGTGGCATCGGTAAAGGCTGTCCACACGGTGATATCCAAAGGCATCTGCAACTCTGGTATCTCAGTTTCTAACATTGGCTCTCCCGTGGCATACTGATAATTAGCCACCTGATGCCACTCGGTGGCGTTATCACCTGGGAACTTAGGAAAAAACTCCGACCGCCAGCACAACAAGTTATGGCCAAGCAATGCTCTAACACGTTTTACGATCCCGGAGTGCGAGATATGCTGGGCTAACTCAGGAATATCAAAATGACGATCGTAGTTCACCTCATTGCCATGGATACTTTTTGACGTATCAATATTCTTTGTTCTGATTTGATGCAATATCGCTTTGGCCTCATCAGGCTCATATAACTTAAAGGGCCCGATGACGCCATCGGCATTAAACTGTTCTATTTGCTGAGCTGAAAACAAGGTATCTTGGCCTTTTTCAAACATGGTCATTTCCTTCATTATGAAAATATGTTTTAACTAAATGATTATTGAGTTGTCTACAATAGGCTCTTGCTGCCAGCGTTGGTACACACCAACTCCTGTAGCTGGGCCAAGAAGTCCTTGCTCATAGACACTACCTGCTCATGACTTAACCGGTGAGCATCATAAGTCAGTGCAAACTCCAAACACTTGGGTGATTCATCAACATAAAGCTGCACCCAAACGCCGCGCTCACGTTCAATGCTATTGCCCATACTGGTACCAAAACAAGCCTCGGCATTGCTGAAAAATTGGTTAAAGTCAGTATGCTCTTGTGACCACAATGACAAATAATTAAAACCCACCCGTGGCTGTGGTAGCGCACCAATAGTTTCTGATACCAATGGGTCATGGCATAAATCACGCATCGCAGGTAATGCCAAACCTGAACCGGGCAATTGCTCACGAATATCACTGATCTCTTTAGCTCGCTCGACAATGCCTTGAGCTGAAACCACCAATGGCAAAACAATATTTTCTGCCGCCCGCATCACGGTATCACTCACATTAACCCCTGAAAATACGGGTTTTCTATTGGAAAACATAAAATCAATCGGTAAGAATCCATCCGTCAAATAAGGTGATAACGCAGCATAAAATGTTGCCAGTAACGCATCAACCAATTCGACTTTACGCCCTGTCATTAGCGATTTTAGCTGTTCAGTATCATGCTCATCCAACGAGAAATAATGAATTGTTTGGGATGCTCCCAATTGATACAGCCGTTCTGCGCTGCAATCTTGCTGCCCTGACAAAACATGCATCATTTCAAGGTAGTCTTCATTATGATAGAAACGACCTAGGGGGGACTGCGGTTCTTTTGCTACCAATTTCAAGATCGCCGCTCTATGCCAAGGTAAGTTCATCCAATAAACCAACTCTTCTTTAGCTTGATTATTTGCATAGTAGCTATAGGCATTAAACCAGTCGACATAAGATGTGCCTGTAGTAATGATTGGTGTCTGATTTGCCAATAATGCGCATAATGTATGACATAATTGACCTACTAATAGCTCTAATCCATAGGCATCAATCAATGCAAAGTGCACCATGATCCACAACTTATCGTCACTATCTTGCCCAGTTTTAAACAAGACAAATTTGGCTAATGATTGACCCCGTTCGAGCTTAAATGAGCCTTGAAGGTCCGACAACTGGGTTTCTATTTGCTTGGTGAGTTGCTGAGCCGGCAGATCACTATAATCAACCACTTGCAATATAGGCTCAACATCCCCAATATGCTGTTCATACTGCTCATCAATGTTATAAGCAATGCTCATGGTTAAAACGGGATTTTTGTCTACCAAACACTTAACTGCCTGTTTCAACACTGACTCATCTACCTGTTTATTTACCAAATCAAACAGTTTCACCAAATTTAAATGATGTCCATAACCCAAATGATTGATGTGGTAATTAAATGCAGGAGTCAATGGCAAGATTTGTTGACCTTGAATCTCCACGGTTAACCCATCAATTTTTTCACTCATCTCAACCAACTCACCCTCATCACTGACTAATTTCGCCATGGCTCTGGCACTGGTATGTCTGAACAATTTAGTCACTGACAATTGCTTACCAAATTGGCCTTTAATAGAGAGTTGCAATCTGGCTAAATCTAACGAAGTACCGCCCAACTCAAAGAAATCCGCTTCTACGCAGACTTTCTCAAGCCCCAGTTGATGCTGCAAAATATGACATAGTTGCTTTTCAATGTCGCTGTGGGGGGCCACATAACCAGCTATTTCTTGCTGAATATCAATCAGTGGTAATTGAAGACGATCAAGTTTGTCATTGCCAGAGCGTGGCAAAGCATCCATGACTTTAATTACCCGAGGCACCATATAATCAGGTAACTGAATTTTGATCTGCTGGCGAATGTCTTGACCCGTCAGTTCACTGTCTTTGGTTAATTCAATAAAGCCAACTAATTCTACCTGACCCTTCACCACTTCTTGCGTCACCACCGCAGCTTGCACCACATTTTCATGGGCGGTTAATGCCGCTTCAATTTCGCCAATCTCAATTCTAAAACCACGAACTTTGATCTGGCTATCCAGTCGACCAAGAATAACCACGCCAGCAGTATCGTTCCAACGTCCCAAATCACCGGTTTTATACAGATTACCTGACCCCCACGGGTTAGCTATAAAGCAGGTTTGGGTTAACGCAGGTTGATTAGCATACCCATCGGCAACCCCTTCACCACCAATATAGATCTCACCACTGTGGCCATAAGGCACTGGCTGTAAGTATTGATCTAAGATATATACCGTGCTGTTTTGTAGTGGCAGCCCTACAGGAACAGATGAGGCCAGTAAATGAAGCTCTTCTACTTTTAATACATTGGACCACACTGTGGTTTCCGTGGGACCATAGCAACAGTAAACGGCCATGCCATTTTGCTTCATCTTTTTAAGTAAACTGCTAGGTGCCATTTCACCACCAGCACAGGCAAGCATATTAGCTTTTCCCTGCCACCCTTGTTCCACCATGGCGTTCCAAGTTGTCGGTGTAGCTTGCATAAAGTCGATATCATACTTCTCTAATAAACCAATAATTCGCGCGGGAATTAAACGTTCTTCTTCATTGGCAATGACCACATGGCCACCATTGAACAAAGGCAAGAAAAAGTCCGGTATAGACATATCAAATGACGCAGGAGAAACATTCAAAAAACGTTCGCTACCGTTGATTTTCAGTCTCGCTAATGCACTATGGCAAAATGACAACAAGTTATTATGGCTGGTTCGAACTCCTTTGGGTTGGCCAGTAGTTCCAGAGGTATGGATAAGATAAGCGATATCTTTACCATTAATATCCGTATCCAACACTGTTTTAGCACTATTTCTAATGCTGCTAAAAGTGTCATCCAGATTAAGTACCCGTGAGTCACCTTGAGCAAAAGTTGCTTCAAAACGGGTTTTGTCACGAATGATCACTTTGCTGTCACAGTTTTGTGTGATCTGTTGCAACTTAAGCGCAGGATATCGGGTATTTAATGGAATATAAGTGGCACCAATTTTTATCACAGCATGAATAGATACCAATAAGGCCAATGATGGCTCCAAACAAACCGCCACACAATCACCTTTGTTGACGCCTTTTTTTACCAATCTATTGGCCAGTTTGGTTACCAACAGATTAAGCTCTTTGTAATTAAGGGTTCGATCGTGACTGGTCACCGCTGATTTTTCCGGATAATTTATGGCGCACTGGCTCAGTAGTTGTTCAACAAAAACCGGACTGTCCAATCCTGATGCATCAACACTCTGTGCAAGTTGTTTCGGTTGCTGTTCAAGTAATATTTTGCTGTAATAACTTTGAGGCTGTTCCATAAACCCAGTTAACAGGAGATTAAATTGCTCAGCAATATGATGGATGGTAGACGGCTCAAATAAGTCAGTATTAAAATCCCAAGAAAGCTCAATTTCATCATTAACTTCTAATACGTTAACCATCAAGTCATATTCAACATAATTGGGCTTAAGATTATAACCACTGGTCTGTAACCCACTCATGCTCGGAATGTCCACCCGATCCCAGTTGAAAGCCACATTGAAAAATGGGCTTTGACTCGCATCCCTGCGAGGCTGACCTTTTTCAATTAATGAACTAAAGGGGTAGTTCTGATGCTCATATGCATCCAATAACACCCCACGTAAACGATTGATAAAATCACTCACAGATTCCGCATTTTGTAATTCAATCATAATGGGGTAAACATTAGATAGATAACCCACCATATTGTCGCTATCATTGATCACTCTGCCTGAAAATGGCACACCAATAATCACTTGTTGTTGTCGAGCCAGTCGATATAACAAACAATAGAATGCTCCTAATACAATCATAAAATAAGTCACATGATTGTATTTGGCGAAAACTTTTAAACGGGTAAAGAATGCACTGTCCAACATAATGACGTGCCGATCACCGTTATATGTTTTTACCGCTGGTCGAGAAAAGTCTAACGGTAAATTAAGCATTTGATCGTGATGTGAGGCGGTTTTTGCCAGCCAAAACGCTTCTTCGCGTTCATAATCCATTTCAAGGTATTGTGAATGACGCCATCCCACAAATTCAGAAAATTGTAGGGTCTTGGGTAATTCCAGCGTATCTCCTGTACACAAACTGTCATAATAAGCCGCCAACTCGGTCAATATCACACCAATAGAGACACCATCACAGACTAGGTGATGGGTGGTTAAAATAAATGTATGAGACTGCGCTGATAACTTAACTAGTGTTAGGCGATGTAAAACCTGTTCAAACGAGAATGCCGTTGTGGTCTGAGCATTAAGCAAAATTTTTAGTTGAGTATCTTGGCACGATGCATCAAGGTTGCTAAAATCAATTTGACCAATTTTTACCTCAATATTCCCCAAAACGGTTTGATACTGACCATCTGGATCCACCAGAGTTCTTAAAGCATCATGCCTTTTTACCACAATATCGTAAGCCTGCTGTAGTGCATCAACGTCTAACTCGCCAATGAGTTTTAACACGGACGATTGACAGAATGCCATCATCCCGGCCAGGTTGGTTTTGGCGATAAACCACAACATTTTCTGATCATCTGTAAGCGCCAACTTTACCGCTGAATTTGTTGCGACCTGAGTATTATCCCTGTTTACTGTTGTCTGCTGTAATCCTGATTCACCGCAGATAATTGGCGCAAGCGAGGTGTATTTAGGCACATCCTGAGGATTAGTAAAATGTTGACTCAGTTTCACAATATTGGGCAACGATCTTTGTAGTTGTTCTGGGGTAACACCAAAATCAACAAAACAAGCTACTTCGCTCACACCAATACTTTTAAGTTGTTCAACCACTTTGATACAACTGTCAGCATCACCAATCAAGGCATTTCCCTGTACATAACGCTCATATGCTGCATTGAGTAAGAATGCCCTATCTTCTTCCGCCAAGTTATCAAAATCCGCTTCAAGATTCTGTTGTTCAACCATTTTTTGAAACAGCCCCACCGAAGAAGCGAGATACTGACAGAACGGTTTTCTCGCCATTTCTATGGCTTGATACTGATCATCACAGATGAGGGTATGTAACAATACCGTGATATAACCACCTTCAGGGTCAAATCCAGCTTCTTTTCTGGCCGCTTTATACAACTTAATATTGTCAGTTAAATCAGAAACCTTCTGACCAAGCATATTAGTTAACACACCAATTCCCTTATGGCCTGCGTCGATATAGTTTTGTTTATTCCCTAGAGTGGTTAACCACATTGGAATGCCAGAACTCATAGGTTTTGGGAAAAGCTCTACTTGAGTATTTTGCGCTTCGACACCAGGAAGACTTAATTCATTGCCTTTCCACAAATGCTGAATGGCATTCATATGATCCATCATCACATCCCGCTGCTTACCCCACGCTTGTGGATTCAAAACAAAATCATGGCTAAACCAGCCAGAAGCCATCGCAATCCCAACCCTGCCTTGACTGATATTATCGAGCATCGACCACTCTTCGGCGATATTCACAGGGTGACGAAGGGGGGATAAAACGCTGGCGCGAATTTGCAATTGTTTAGTGGTGGCCGCAACGGCCGCACCAATAATAGCCGGATTCGGGGAAAAACCAGCAAATTCGTTAAAGTGACGCTCTGGTAACCACAAAGAATTTAACCCTGCTCGGTCAGCAAATTCAGCAATCTCAATGATCTGGTCAAACTTTTTAACTGCATTATCACCGAAAAAATATAACCCAAAGTCAATAGTCTGACTGGGCTTCCGAGTCGCCAGAAAACTTTCATCGACAATAGAATCAGGATATCGAGGTTGATACGCTGCGAGGTCGATTTCAGGCTCATCAATTTTTTTCATCGCTCGATTAAGAATGGATGAGCCATTATACTTTTTTACCTCTGCTCCCTCCTTTACCATAGGTGCAGCCGGGGAAGATGTTTCAACACAGTGATCGCGATGGTTAAAATTATCCGGTGATGGCGCAGTATCAGACCAAAAACCCACCGTTTTCATTTCAACCACACTGTCATTAACCGCGTTGATCACCTTTTGAATATCGGAACTGGTATGGGCGGTTGATAAGAAACAGGTTTTTCCTTCCCACAGGTAAATATTCTTCTCAATCAGATGATAAAAGAAAATATCCAGCTCAAGTGGCTGATACATAAAACTTAAATTGCCTGATTGGGCTATTCGGAAAAATGAACCAAAGTTGCAGGCTTCTAATGGCACCTGATGGGCATTAAAAATATCATTTAAGAAACCCACCAGTTTATCGGTTTTGTGGTTGAGGGTTTGTTGTAACTGAGGGCCAACCCTCAGCAGTTCCGTCATGGTGGCATGACAAGCAGCGATGGCCAGCGGGTGTTTACAAAAAGTTCCAGCAGTAAAAGTTGTCTCGTCATCAGGTCTTGATTGATCATCAAAACGCCAATGACCACCATCGACTTTGTCCATGATCTGACTTTTACCCGATACAATGCCAATAGGGAGTCCACCACCTATCACTTTGCCATAAGTGGCCATATCCGCTTCAACACCAAACCATTGCTGGGCACCACCCAATGCAATTCGGAACCCCACCAATATTTCATCAAAAATCAAAATAATCTGATTTTCTTCGGTTACCTTTCTTAATTGTTTCAAAAATACTGCGGTGTCTTCACCCGGTCCTCTATTTTGTACAGGTTCAGTGATCACCGCCGCAATCTCGTCGCTATGCGCTAAAATATATTCCAGTGAGTTGGCGGCATTAAAAGGTAACACGATAATGTCTTCGAGCGCAGACTGCGGTGTACCTAGTGACATCGGACGAGTTTTGCCAATGCCTGCTTCGAGGTCTGGTATACATAAGGTGCTGTCACAGTGACCATGATAAGCATTTGTAAAAATCACCACTTTCGACCGATTGGCTGCACTACGGGCAATACGGATAGCGGTCATCACCGCCTCGGTGCCAGTATTTGAAAACAAAACACGGTCCATGCCCGTGGCATCGCAGATCATCTTGGCACACTCACCCGCCAAATGGCTCTCAGGGCCGATTTGATATCCTTTTTCCACCTGTTGTTGTAATGCTTTTTCAATAAAACGTGGTCGATGACCAAATAACGTTGCACCAAAACCCATGGCCAAGTCGACATACTCATTACCATCAATATCAACCACCGTAGCACCATAAGACGAATCACATTGAATCGAATAGGCCAACTCCTTCACTTCCATTCTAAAACCAGAAGAAGATTTGCGGTTATTACATAAATACTGGCGATACTGCTGAGCTTGATGCTTGGACTTGGCTGTTTTGGCGCAATATTTGTCGATAAAATGATGCAAATATTGCTGCTGGGTGAGAGTTAAACTGCTGTCATTTCCCATACTCGGTGTGATTGATGATGATGTCGACTCTTGTACATCATCATCAAAAGAAAAAACGGGTGGCTGATAGCAAGCTGCTGACTGTTGCACTGGTTGCTGTATTGCTTGTTGAACCGCAGGTGCGACCACGATAATATCACTGTTTTCTTGTGGCACCAAACAGCCCCTGCCAACAATATGGTTGGCCAATTTATCTAGGGAAACATACTTCTCGAAAATATCTCGAATGCTAATGTCTATATTAAACGAATCTTTAATGCGTTTAATCGCCATCACCAAAACAAATGAATCCACCCCCATGTGCAGCAACGATCTATGGGGTTCTAACTGATGGCACTGCAAATTCAATATTTCAGCGAAGATCTCGGTTAATTTATCCACCGTCATGCCTAATTGACTATTCATATTGGCTTGGTTTTCAAGCATATTGATATTCCTTAGTTCTATCTGATTCTCGCTATCGTCTAACCAATAGCGAGCAAGGTTAAATTTGTATTTGGGTATTCTGATCTTGTTGACCTTTTGTCCGGCGAAAAGTACTGACCAGTTGATGTCGATTCCTGCGGCATACGCCTTGGTAGCCGATGCATAAATACTGGCGACTTCACGCCCGATAACACCTTCGGTAAAACAACGGTTTTGTGGATGAATAGCTTTTATAAATTGGGTTAATACTGGGCGAGGCCCCATTTCAATAAAATCTGAATAACCCTGAGCATTAAGTGTATTGACCCCCTGATGAAATAAGACAGGATTGCGTAAATGTTGTGCCCAATAATCAGGGAGGTTATAGTCATCGTTTATCCATTGCCCTGTGAGGTTGGAGATCATCGGGATTTGCAGTGCCTCAACGCTGAGTTTCTGGGTGATGTCGGCAAGTGGTTTCATCGCAGGTTCCATGGCACAGGTATGAAAAGCATGGGATACCATCAGCTCTACCACGCAAATATCAGCCTCAATCAAAGCCAAGTGGAGTTCCGCAACCTGGTGTGTTGGTCCGCCAATGACCGTTAACGCCTCAGCATTATGAGCGCAAAATTCTACCCCGGCATATTGTGCAAGCCAAGGTTCAAGCGTTTGTTTGCTCGCTTTAACAGACAACATTGTGCCATCAGCATCCAAACTAGACATCAATTGAGCACGGTGGATTACCAAGGTTATTGCTTGCTGTAATGAGAAGATCCCGGCAACACAGGCCGCCACATATTCGCCCACACTATGTCCAATCACAGCTGCTGGTTTTACGCCCAAAGATAACCACAACTTATAACTGGCATATTCAAATGCGAACAATGCAGGTTGGGCCACCGCAGTATCGTTTAATCTGTCTTCACTGCCACGCCACAAATAATCGGTTAAATCTTGCTGACAACAATCACGATAGATCTGATTCACCTCATCAATTGCCTGACGAAAAACCGCAAATTGACGATACAGCTGCTTACCCATGCCAAGGTATTGCGCGCCCTGTCCGGTAAAACAAAACACAACCCCTTTGTCACTGCGCTGTTGCACGGTTTTAAGATCAAAGTTATCTATTTTCTCACACAATTGCTCAATGGTACTGGCACAAAAGGCCGCGCGATAATCAAAATGTTGCCTGCCAGCACTTAGGGTATAACTGGCATCGAGCAAGGACAGCGGATTTCGCTTACAGTATTGTTTAAACTGGGACATGTTAAGCGCCAGTGACTGTGGGTTTTTAGCAGAAAACGGAAACGGCACTTCCATATCAAGAGTTTTTTTATAAACAACATCAGGGGTTTTGTGTGACACAATGATATGCGCATTCGTTCCTGTTATACCGAATGAGCTAATGGCTGCATATCTATAACCATCAGCGTTGTGACGCCAAGGTTTGTTGCTAGTGGCCACTGATGCACGGCCAGATGACCAGTCAATATAATCATTGAGCTTGTCCATATTAGTTTGCGCTGGAATTTCACCCGCTTGCATCGCCATAATGGTTTTGATCAACGAGATGATGCCCGCTCCCGCTTCAAGGTGACCAAAATTGGCTTTAACAGAACCTATAAATAATTCCTCAGCAGAGGTATCTTGGCCATAAACATCATTGATTGATTGCACTTCGATAGGATCTCCTAGCTTAGTGCCCGTACCATGTGCTTCAATGTAGCCAATATCATTAGCCTGCAAACCAGATTTTGCGAGTGTCTGTTGTAACAACTGCACCTGGGCTTTGCCATTAGGCGCCGTTAAGCCATTACCACCACCATTGTGGTTACATCCCGTCGCTAAGATCTCAATATATACAGGATCATTATCAGCTTTCGCTAATGTGCTGGATTTTAGAATAATTGCACCAACCCCTTCCCCTTGAACAAAACCATCGGCATTTTGATCAAATGGCCGACACAGACCTTGTGCTGAAACCGCATTGAGCTTGCTTCGCAACAATACGTTTTTGTCCGATAGGATCAAATTAACGCCAACCACAATGGCGACTTCACACTCCTGAAGTAACAGACTTTGATTGGCTATATGAATAGCCACCAACGAAGATGAACACGCTGTATCCAACTGGATGGCTGGCCCATCAAAGCCTAATAGGTACGCAATTCGCCCAGCGATAGCGCTGCGACTCGTGCCCAAACTGGTATGAACATTGATTAAATCTTCACGCTCTGTGGATAGCGCCAATTGTTGGTAATCATCTGATGCAGATGCGACATATACTCCCACTTTTTTACCTTTAAGGCTGTCCAAAGATAAACCAGCGTCCTCCAAAGCTTCCCATACCACCATCAACGCATAACGATGTTGAGGGTCAATTTCTTTCGCTTCAAGGGGAGAGATACCAAAAAATAAAGGATCAAATTCATCTACCTGAGATAAAAATGCCCCACTCACCTTTTCGTAATTCTCAGACTGACCAGCTTGAAAGCTTTTTCTTCGGCGCTCAGACCAAAGCGATGTAGCGACGGCTGTCTTTTTATTACGAATAAAACTATATAATGACTCGGGATCTACAACATCATCCGGGTAGCGACATCCAATTCCCAATACAGAGACTTTTCGCGGGCTGCCGTGCACTTTTTTCGCTTGCAACGCTTGTAGTATCCTACTCAAGATAGCTTTGTTTAAATCGCTATCACCCAACTGTTTCTTCAAAACATCATTGTTTTTCATTGATAGCCCGCCTAAATTTAGCTAGCCATGCACCATTGTCGGTATAAACAACGTCCTGGATATCATCATTGATATGAAAAATTTGAGCGGTACTTTCACTATCTGTCCCTGAAGCCAAACTACTACTGCTGTTAAAACCACCATTTAATAACGAAGGAAGCTGCCAATCAAATGCGGCGGCAAGTAAACAGATGCGTTGATAGGTATCCGTGCATTCTTGAATTTGGAAGATAAGGCGAAGGTATTCAATTGACCGAGTAAACTCATACTCTAGAAAATAATAGGGGTAGATATCCCCCTGTGCTTCATGCCCAGTATTCCCATCTATTTTAGTATCTATGTGTGTTAACAGTTGTGTTTGCCGGGGATAAGCCACAGACAAATATTCCTGCGCCCCTTTTTTATAATCTTCATAAATAAAATAAGTTTCAGCATAAAGTCTATCCCGCTGATCCTCATTCCCCACATACTGGATCTTATCTATATAAAACGCCCCCCCCTGTGTATTTTTATCGTAAATAAACACCATATAATTATGTTTAATATCTTCAATCACCGAAATTGCCAAAATTCGGGTTACTCCGTCTGAATCAGTCCCCTCAGGCTGAACAAATGCATCATGGTCACTGGCAGTATCCACATCAGACGCATCCCAATAATAAGTAGAGCCTGAAACCCCATAAGTTATCGATTTTAAAATAGTCCGTTGCCCATCCAGACAAAACTTATCTTGGGCGGTCAACCTAACTCCTTGAATATGAGTTTGCCGACAGCAAGAAATACAAGATAAACCCGTCAAAGACAAATCCACGCCAAACGGCGCAGTGACTAGATTATTTGAAACTTGTGGGGTCATTCCTGAACGACCTGCAGATGCGTTAATCAGAATATGACAAGTCGTAGCGCCTGACTCATCGACACTTAACTGTCCTGCGGTTAATCCTACTGGGTCGGCCGCTTGTGCCGACTTAATGGTGATGCTTATTGTGATACTTGCCACAACTAACAGAGTGTGTAGCAATACAGACAAGACAAACCTTACTTGCTTGAACATGATGACACTTTCCTTGATTTTTCACCTCTAAACGTCAAGCGCTCATATGAGGTATTTACCCGTTATTAAGAAGAAAAACCCGGCATTAAGCAGATATCCTTATTTTTCAACACTACTTTCAATACTCTTTATTCAACTTACTGTTCAACATTACTCAAAAGTTAATTCAATCGGTTGCAAACAAGCTCAGCTGTAAATTTCAATAACAGACTACCCCGTCCCTCTTCGGTCTCTATGATGAGAGTTTGATGGTAATTAACCCAGTCTTCACTACCCTTCAGCACCATATCGGCAATTTCATGAGTATTCAGTTGATAGCTAACTTCTAACACCACCTCATCAGCATAAACACATCGTTATAAACCGTATTTTTAAGGATGAAAATGTCGATTTTATCTTCTTCATTACCATTGCTTGCGAAAGCAATGGGGGCGATAAGATTAAGACAGAAGAGGATAGCTAACGCAGATAGGGCGAGAAAAGGGGGACGGTTGAATGTCATAATATTCGTCCTTGAACAGAAGGTTTTTTTCACGTTTAGCACCTTAGCTTTTAGCATGGGTAAATTAAATTGATCGGATATTGACCAGCTAAAATTAAAAAGTGAAAGACGTTTTTGAACTACTATATAACCAAAATGCGAAGAGCTTCGTAATTAAAGGCTTTTAGCCGTGGACCGACCACCGCTTAATTTTCAACCTGAACTTGAGCATATCTGATGGGTTTCACCGCTAAGGACAATAATCAACGACCGTTATGCCGCTCTCATCGTCCGGAAACAACGTTACTGTACGAGCAAAAACAGTGTTACTACACTGCAGTAACATGGGGAGGAAAAAATTGTAGGTGAAATAATGAGGTTAAATTTTACTTTTTGAGCAATGCAATAGCATGGATCACATTTCATTTATTAAAAGGCTTTTTAAGACGATAACGATCACTTAAAAACCTTATTTTTTATCTACCGTGACCGATAGCCCCTACTGCGAATAAATGGACCCCAGAGGGATTCCTTAGGAAGAATATAAAGATGTGGATAAAACTAGATTAACTGTTTTTTCATATTGTAATTGATTAAAACCTCCCCTTTTCTTTCAATCTCATTTCTTGATAACACTTCAAAACCTCTTTTTTCAAAAAAAGGCCGAGCCAGTTTGGATGCTTCTACCAGAAGGGTTGTCATTTCTTGTTTTTGTGCCAGCTGCAACAAGTGGGCATAAAGCATTTTGGCAATACCTTTGCCCTGATGTTCTGGGTGGACATAGAAGCAATCAATATGGCCATCTTCTTCTAATTCAATGAAACCAATCAGAGCATCATCTTGTATCGCCAGCCAGGGTTTTTTATTTTTAAGTCGGTTTTCCCATTTGACATAGTCAGGTGGTGTTGGTGCCCAGGCTTCTGTCTGTTTTTCGCTATAAAATGCTGGATCTATCGCATGGATGGTCAGGTGAAATAAGTCAGCAATTTGTGTTGAGCGTGCCTCATTATACGGATGAATGGTGACGTTACTATTATTTGAATTCAATGGATTTACGTGCCTTAAAATTATGAGCTTAAATAGTCGCGTTATATGGCGGTGAATTTTATATCTTTTAAGAAGCATTATTTTAATTAAATTTAGCACATGCGTAAAGATTAATTTCTGGTTTTGTTACATATTGGAAGAAAATTGAAAAATGCCTTATAACGTCTCAGCAAGTTGTTGAACGAAGACAATGTTATGTAAGCGCTCAATGAATTTAAACGACCAGTCGGTTACGGGCCCTAATATTCCTTCCGTTCCAATGCCTTCAATTTTTCAAACCGTGGCCGTAACTGGCGTTTCATAAAGGCATAAAAGTGGTGTTATCAAAATTTGGATGGTAGCAGCCAAACCTACGCATGAAATATCATCCACCGAATCCGGAGCAACTCTTCATACGGTAGGCTCCTGTACACCCGATGGATAAGCTGATAATTCAAGCTTTTGTATTACTTCGGCGTTGGTCTCCACAATATAGGGTCGATTAAATAAAAGAACAGTTTGTCGATAGAATCACTTACAGCCCTTACTCTATGCTGCCTGTAAACGAAATATCTATTTTCATCTTTTCTATTATGTTTGCCATAACCTCTTGAATATCAATAACATTGCCTTTGTTATAAAATTCATAATTGCCAATCAGGTTAATAAACTGCCATGTTACGGGTGAGAACCTTGTGATTTCTTACGCTTTTTCTGGATCAATAACCAAATAATGAATATATAACTCCGATAGAAGAGTCGAATTATAAAATATGATGCTATTGGCAATAAGCCTAATGCATTCAGCATTAATTTCTAATTCCAGATCATTCTTTCCAATTAATATTCTGCCACCACTGACTTTCGCTATGGTTGAAGAAAGCTGATGGTAACTCTCTCCTCTGCAAAGTGATTGTTGAACCATGACACGCTCATCTTTGTTATCTATGTACCCTAATAAATAATCAGTCATGATAATTTGGTCCAGGGCAATGAGTACTTTGAGCGTTGGGTTAACTTTTTTATTATACCTAGGAAATCCCTCTTATAGGTCTTTATCTATAAGGGGTCAAAATTTTTAAGCGGTTATTTCCCCATTGTTATTTTGTCTATAATATTTGGTATTAGGCGACAATTAACTTGCCGGTCGGCCAAGGTGGTTGACGTCTGATATATTTGGTTATATATTTATATTTGTTTGATTATTTGTAACTACTCAGCACTTAATTTAAACCAATGTAAAAAATAAAAAAGGATCGACTTGCTTGATCCTTTGCAGCCGTTATTCTATTACTTTCACAAG
>SPKZ01002468.1_pt1 | contig 27103 bp, 31 predicted proteins | sample 2456571 | NCBI WGS metagenome assembly SPKZ01 (sample SAMN11192286, study PRJNA482655) | marine metagenome | biome: ENVO:00000447; feature: ENVO:00000244|ENVO:00000211|ENVO:00000569|ENVO:00002023; material: ENVO:00002151; isolation source: ocean water from marine abyssalpelagic zone ... | reverse complement strand
TTAGAATGAAGTGTAAATGTTTTTGCTAAAGTATCTGTTATTATAATATCTTCTGTAGTCCCAGGATCATTTAACTTCCAAGAGTTAGCAGAAGTAGTTTTTGTTTTCCATATAAAATTACCTCCTGTAGAATCTATCTCAGGATTGGTGATTGTATCAAATTGAATCTCAGAATCAACTTTTACTATCAATCCTTTAAACCAATGTCCTGCTGTTTTAAATACCGTTCTCAATCCCATTGTTATTATTTTTATAAATTTAAAGGAGGAAACCAATCCTCTCCTATTGTTTGCGTCATTGCTTGTTCTGCTGTAGTTAATTCATTTTCAATTACTTCATGATAATCAGATTTCTGTATTACTTTAAGAGCATAATTCTCTACATCAGGATGTTTAATTGGTTCCCCATACTGCTCAGCAATATATTTTACACTAGAAGAATTTAATGCATTATGTAATCTTGCAGAAATATCTATAAGTATGTTTTCATTTGCATTTACTAAAGCTATCATATCCCGTATTTACTTGATAAATAATTAGTTATCTTAACAACTTCTGATGTAGATAATACTTTATCATAAACTATAAATTCTGAAATGTTACCTATCATTGTGGTAACACCTAAACCTGCTGCATCCCCAATGTAAAAATCTGAATACACGTTCCAATTCTCAGATACAATTTTATTTGCAAAAACTGTAGAAGAATCTGCAAAATAATCTATATCAGTTGCGCTTTTATTAATACCTATAAAATGCGGTAGATTGTCCTGTGCTATTAATGTTTGTGTTTTTCCCATAAATTGGTCATAAAATACAATGGTGTTACCCCATGCTCCAAATCTTTCAGTGTATAAAAATACAATTGGAGGAAAGCTTCCATCATCCATAGACCAAAATGTACCTCCATTTGAGGAATTAGGAGGTGGAGCTGTCTGTTGTCCTACAATCCACACACTCCCTGTTGTGATATTTGAAAATAAAACAGTACTTAATAATTCTAAAAAAGTTGTTCCATCAACAAAAACTCCTGGTAATCCATTAATTAGGCTTGCTTTATATTCAGGTTGTCTGATGGCAGTAGCCTGAACAAAATGATTCCCGTTCCCACTTTGGTCTTGCCATTGATATACAGCATCACCATCTGCAGGAGTTCCGGCATTAATTCCAACATTCCCTTTTAACCACACTATAGGAGGAGGGGCAGTAGTAATTGTACCCACTTGCTTTAAACGGACTAAGTTTTTAATTATCATATCAATACTTCACTAAATATAGTTTCAGCTTTCCATTTTATTTCTAATGCATCTCCACTTGTAACCTTTACATCAAGTACTCCAGTCCCTGCCTCTAATGCTGCTGACCACCCTGAAGTAGCTGCATCCTCTGCTATCAACTCATCTGTCACAGTGTCAACAAGGGAAGTAACAGCAGAAATTTGTTTTATAGCACCTCTAAATTCATGACACCAAACATCGCCTGTAGATGTTTTAATGGCAGTAATCCTTGTAACAAAAGATTGTACTGAATTATTTGTTATGGCTTTAGATAGTAATAATGTAAATTGTGAGGCAGTTGTTAGAGTTGCTTCTTGAGTATATAAAATAGAAACTCCACCACTTGTTCCAAGTTCTTGAAATCTTTTTAATAGTAATGGATTAAATTTTTGTTTTGCCATTGTTTTTTATTTTAAGGTACTATATTTACATATTTTGCTACAGTACCATTTAACATAGTTAAATTAGGTCCTATTCCTAAATTAGTCATTATTGGAAAATTAGCAATATCATTTGTACCATCACCAAATCTAAAATAATCTGTATATAAAGGTGAATAAGCTGCTGTTAAATCTAAAGGTGTACCACCATTATGCAATACAACAGCATCAGCACTTCTATCACTATCCCAAAATGCCATTTCATCTACATACAAATAAGGGGCAAAAGAATTATAATAACCTTTTCTAAGAAGCACTAATGGAGAATTACTATTTGAAGTACCATCTAATGCACCTGTAAAACCATAATTGCCATCTGTATCTACTGTTGATTGTTGTACTCCATCTACATGTATACCAAATTGATTATGATATGTGGCTATATTAGCAGAATTATTTCCTGTATCTCCACCAGTATATGTTATTAATATACTATGCCATCCAGTATATGATATATTAGTATCTGCTACTTGTTGTAAATAATCTGTATCACTCCCATAAAATAATGTAACTTGTACATTATTAGAATTATTTTGTTTTACTTGTACATAAACTTTTCCATCTGTATTTGAACTTGGATGTCCAAAATGAAAAAGAGTTTGTACATTGAAATTTGATGCTCTCCATTTAAACCAACCTAACATACTCCATGCATCTGCTGAAGTTCCTGTCATACTTGGTCTATACAAAGGTGTTATATTTTCTTGACCTGCTACTTGATTAGGAAAATTTATTTGCCAAGACCCATCTACACTATAAGTATTAGAAAAAACACCATGTACATTTAATGTAATAGTTTTAGTATCTTCTCCATAATAATTTACTATTCTAGCTGTAAATACATAAACACCTATTGTTAAACCTGTACCTCCTATAATTGTTTTAAGATTACCCTCTAATGTTAAAATACCAGTGGGTAAATTATCCCAACTATATGCTACACCATTAGTTCCTGTTAAAGTATAATTTAAAGCATTACCTTGTTGCATATTAATGGTTAATGCAGAAGTAATAACAGGAGGTACACCACTAACTCCTGCATTAGCAAATAAATTATTTAAATCTTGTATAGCTGTAGATAATACTTGAGTAACTTGAACTCCATTTATATATGTTGTAGCTAAATCTAATTTATTTATTAAAACTTTATATCCAGATTCAGTTTGAACTTTAATTCCTATTCCATTTTGTATTGCTTCTATAGTATTAACCAAATAAAAATCTATCAATGTAGCAGTAGCTACATCAAAGAATTTTACAGCACTACCTGAATTATCAACAGTAAAATCTATTGCAGTTTTAGAATACGCAGAAGATAATTGTTCTTCTTGTATTTGAAACCTTTTATTCAGTAAAGGATTAAAAATTGTTTTAGGCATTATGTTAAAGTTGAACTTATTACATAGAAATCTCCAGGTGCTCCTGCGTATCCAAATGTTTCAGTAACACTTAAACCAAGAGTAACTGAACTATATACAATAGTACTTATACGTCTGTCTAAAGGAACTCCAGGATCAAGATAAGTATATGTTTCCACTAAATCATTAGCTTCTGTTTTTAATTTTTCTAAATTACTTTTTAAAGAACTTCCACCGCTAATTGAAGAGTTAATAACTTTTAATTCTATTAATTTCTTAACTATTGCGTTTAAAGCCCCTAATTCCGTGTTTTTATTAGACGAACCCGTTCTACCAGGAAGTCCAAGTCTAGGTCCTGCCATGATTTATTATGCTTTATAAGATATTGTAAGAGAAGCTGTGTTTTTGTAAGCTGCACCCGATAATAATGCAGCATCCGCATTGGCAGCCGCTGTATTTGCATAAACAGGTAAAGCTTCTATAATAGAAGTAACAATTGTAGGGTTACTTGCAATATAATTGCTAACAAAAGTATGCATTGCAACGGGATTATCCATAAGTATTTTGGACTTTGCTCCTGTTACTGCTGCTCTTCTATCAATAAATAATTTGTGACTTGACATAATTTTGAATTTTAATATTATTAATATTTTATTATTATTTTATTATTTTAAAAATTTGATATAATAAACCATTCTGTTCCATTACTTACAACTGTCATTGCATTATATTGTGAGTTTAATGGTTGATCATTTATTCCATCTATTGTTTCAACTCCATTACCTAATATATGAACAACTCCTGCACCAGGATCAATTTTTTTAATTGTTATTTGTTGATTAGCTCTTGCTGCTAGAGGTAATGTTATATCTTTATCTGTTGCTCCAGTAGTTACTAAAACAACTTCTTTATTGTTTGGAATATAATTTATTGCAGTATGAACAACAGTTATAGAATCTTCCCAGTTAATATTATTTCCTCCATCATTAACAAGACTTTGACCTATAAGACCATCTGTTATTGGGAAAGTATAACTATAAGCAGGAGCAACTGAATTTCCAAATTGAACCCCGTTACTTTCTCGTAATCGTATGTACATTGCATTTCCGGTAGTATCTTTAGATTCTAAAGTTATCCCATTTGTTCCATTTATTATAATATTAGATCTTTCTGTATCTACATTATCATACATTTGTATTGAAGTATCAAATATTATACTTCTTTCAAAATTTAAACTAGGAATACCTTGATATAATATTGGTATAGCAACAGAACCTGGTGAAGCAATTGCTCCTATTAATCCTGTATTATCTATAGCACTTCCTCCACTTAAATTAAATGTTTCAAGATTACTACCATAATAACTTGAACCTAAAATATAAGTTAATGTTGCTGTATTAGTTGGATTTGCTAAATTCCACTGATTAACCCAATAATCAATATTATCAACTCCATCTAATACAATTGATATAGAATTTCCTATTGTTCCTTGATTATCTGCTACAATTTCAAGAGAAAATCCAATTGCAGGAGCAACAACTCCTGTTGTAGCATAATTTCCAATTACAGAAATATCAGAAATAATTCCATGTCCATATATAGGATCAGTTCCTATTCCTAAACTTAAATTAGTATCTGCAATAGTACCATTTTCAGTTATTTCCCATAAAGCTGTATTTGCAACTCCTAAATTTTCACTTGACCCTATTCCTGCACCTCCAAGTTTAACTGTTCCTGCGGGTGATTCTGTAAGACCTAAACCTACATTTAATAAACCACTTGGATCAGCCCAATCAGCTTCACCAGTGCCATTATTTATTAAAGTTAATATTTGACCAGGTTGAGCTGTTACCGGTGTAAACATTGTTGGTGGCTTAACATATAATCCAGCTTTACCGCCAATAAAAAGTACACCTGTTGAAGATTCTACATTAACATGGCCTGTTGTGGATTTTAATGTTGCAAGTCCACTACTCTCTAGAGTTATAGTAGTACTATTACTAATAATAAAATTAGAAAGAGCATCAAATGTCATATTATAAGTAAGCGCATCTCCATCTATAGTAGTATTATTTATAAGAGTACCTCCCAATTCTGTACAATTAGTTTGTGTTCCAGTTATAGGATCTAACGCTGTTTGGATATTTAATCCATTTTGAGCACAAGAAACACCCATTAATGAAATCTGACTATTCGTAAAAGCAGTTAAATTAAATGCATTGTCTAAAGAAAGAATAGATTTCCTTCCAGATACAAATATACGTTTATCTATAAAATACTCCATAGTATCAATTTAACACCCACTACAGGCACTAGAATAGTTAGTTAATAGTAATTGTCTATATTTATTAAGATCGTTAATAATAGCACCATTTAAAGAACAGTTAGCGATATTGTCTTCAATTGTAATAAATCGTTTAACTGTATTAATATCACTTAGTAATACTTCCATATTACAATTATACCCATATAATATCCTTGATGCATATTGAGATAATTGTTTAATAAAATGACATTTTAAATCTGGATCCATATTAACAGCTACTACAAGGATTATTATTAGAATTAGTTGGGTATGCTATAGGATTTAATTTATTAGCTACAGTAGAAGCATCAGAACAATTACAATCATCAATTCTACCAAAACATCCATCTGTTTGTAATAATACAATTAATATTTCATATAATGCACATATTTCAATATATGAAACACTTGATGTACAATCATTAGAATATAGTAATGCATTGTAAAAATCCATTATATTAGAATCAACACATAAAACCCATTTACTAACAACTTGACATTTAAGTGTTCCGCAATCAATAAATGTGTGATTTTGTATACATATTGTGTTAAATTGATTTACTTCACAGAATATAATTTCGTAAGTACCAGGCAACATGGTTGTCGAACCATATAAAGAATTAACACTTAATTGTATAACTTCATCAACTCCACCCGATAATGTAAATGTTTCTCCATTTGAAGGAGTATAATCAGTACCTTCAATTTCAGTTAATGTTATTGTATTAGCTGGGTTAGCAGCATTCCAATTTGAGACAAGTGTACTTAGTAGTATTGCCCCTGTTCCTGTAATAACAATATTGTTACCAATTACTCCCGTATTATCAGCAGTTAAGTTTATTGCTTCTGGTGTGCCGCCTGTTGTAGCAGCAAAAGAACCCGATAAAGTAGTAACATTTCCTGTAGTTGCTGCAATTCCAGGAGAAGCTATTTGTACAATATTACTTGGTAAAGCAGGGTATGTAATTACAGTTCCTGAAAGAACTCCATCACAAGCAACAACATCTTTTGTTATAATAAAGTCTATAACATAAACAAACCCAGATTGGGTTGTTATTGTAAGTTCATAAGTTGTAGTACCAGGGGTTGTTGAAGGCAAAGTAAGATCTACAGTTAATACTCCTGCCACAACAATAGATGATGGAATTATTGGTAATCCGCCATCAATTATTAAAGATAAATTTCCAGATATTGCACCTCCATTAAAACCTCCAAATTGAACACTGTATACATCATTTCCTGCGCCAGAAATACATGATGCACTCAATACAAATTGATATCGAGGTGCAATATTGGTTATAATACCAGGTGTACAACAATTGGTAGAATGTGTTATTGTATACTTATCAACATTTGTGAAATCCTTAACAGCAGAGCCCAGTATGTAATCAACATACTGAAGCCCTGTTGTAGGAGTATTAAATGTTATAGCATCACAATTTGTTGTATTTAAAAAATTGAGATCTGCCATTTTAATGTTTTATTAAACTAATGCTGCACCTGATGCTGTTGCGTTTAAACTATTATTAGTATTAAATAAATTTAAATTTAATACTAAATATGCTCTTTGAGCAGCTGCTGTAGCAACACCAAAAAATGGATTGCTTGTAGCATCTCCAATAGTTGTATTAACAACTGCTACAATAGTTGTAGATTTATTTACAGAAGGCATTCCACTAGATGCTGTTCTACCATCACAATGTTCTATTACGAAATAATCATAGAAAGCATTAGATAAAAATGCATTTGAAAATTCTAAATGATAACTTTCATAAGGCATTCTTGAACGATTAGTTTCTTCATAACGATTATTCATTTGATATTGAATATTCAATTGATGACCATAACCTTGACCTTCAGAACCAACACTAATTCTTTCTTGAGCTACATTATCTAGTCCACTTACTAGACCCACTTCAATTCTACGTTTAGTTTGCATTCTAAAATCAAAAGCTGCTTGCCCTTCATCTAATGCCATAACATAAATCATGTCACAATCATTTGTTGTGCCAGCAACTGGAGCTACACCTACTGCAGGTGCATTAGTTGTACCGGAAACAACATATGGTACAACGAGAGCAGTTGTAAAAGTTAGTACTGTTAAGCGAGCATCAAGAGCTGCAAAAGATTGAGCCATTTCAGTTGTAAGTACAAATGAATGTACATTACCTGTTTTATCATATCCAATAGTTACAGCAGTGCCTACTGCAACAGTACCATCACCTAATGAAGAAACAAGAACTGCTCCTGAACCCGGAGATGTACCTGCCGAATCAACACAAACAGCAAAAGTCATTTGTTGAGATTTATTATTATTAACAGCAAGTGCTAATTCTGCAACAATTGTATCTTCCTGTTGAAGAGTAGTAAGTGTTCCGAGAGAAAAATCAGGAGTTGTATAAAATCCAGATACCGTTGGAGTATTATATCCACCATTAAACCAATCAGTACGGTCACCATGACCAGATACTTGAATTTGGTAAGTAGTTAAATCCCCGGGTATAATTGAACCACCTGCAGAAGCATCTCCTATTAAATGTGAATCATTAGATCCTAGAGCGGCATTAGACTGATCAATTATAATACCTTCTGAACAGAAAGCATTAATCCAATCAGATTGCTCAAATGGACGATTATACAATGGAGATCTATCTTGAGATGTATCTCTACGTTGGATTATCTGAAATGCAGATCCTGGACCAGCAGGTGCAACTGCAACTTCCTGATGATTACCTGAACCTGGTACAGGGCCAAAAAACCCTGCACTACCAGTTCCTAGAGTAAGTACTCCTGTACCAGCGGTATACAAAAAACTTGAACCTGTAGCAATAGCTACAGTAGGATCAAGTACAAAATATTTTGTTTGACTGTGTTTTGAAATCATTTTAAGTAATTTTTAATTAATAATTATAAATTGTTTAGTATTATTTTTGTGTTTTCGGAGGAGCTTGATTTATTCCACCAATTATATCTTTTAATGCAAGTTGTATTGCCATTTGAACTATATCTTGATGAAAACCTTCATCTATATCACATTGAATTTGAGTCCCAGCCGATAATGAATGCTTATCTATATGATCATATCCTCCTATAAAAACTCTATTCGGATATTTAATATAACTTATACATGCATTACTTACTGTAAATTGTTGTGTTCCATCAGAGCCGTTTGTATCAAGATATAAAGATTGTAATTGATCATTATTAAAACGCTCAGTTGTAAGTCCAGGATCATCTATTAACTTAGCAGTCATATCATATGAATCTGCATTAATTGCAGGAGCAGGTATGATTGCTGGAGTATTAAAGGTTGATTTACCAAACATTGCAAGTATTTCTCCCCAATCAAAACTAGGTTGACTGAAAAAGGTTTTATTGTCATCAGTTTGATGTAAATTAACTCTAATTTTTTTAGTACAAGTTCCCTTCGTTATTGTTATCTCTGCCTTTGTTAAAAATAAATATCTAAAGTATTGATTATTAATGTTATTACCTAAATCATTTAATCTTACTTCGTATAAACCATTACCCAAATCAATGGGTATTATTGCTGGTTGTAATTCAGGAGATTTTATATGCAAATTTGCAAGTTCAGACATTCTAAATTGATCAGCTTCAAATGCTTTTCTAGCTTGATCAAGTTTATATCTTTTCTTTAAAAATAACAAAATTGCATTATTTAGATATTCATCTATTTCCCACGGCATAAAATCAGGTCGATCATTTGATGCGACCCGATCTAAGCCAAGTTCAAAATTATAATGCATTTGTTCAATACGCATACTTATTTAATTTTACTTTCGTATTCTTCCTGAAGCATTTCTACATTTTCTTGATTTGCCGGATCCAATAAAAATTCAACAATAAAATTCATTTTACCATTGAATGTAAATGTTTCAGCCGGTTCACCAGGGATTGTTTTGTACCAAGTATATCTTCCACCTTTATAAGCAACTAAACCTTGATTCTGATAATTGAATAAATCACCCATTGCAATAAATTTATTTCTACCAACAACAGGATCTTTCCACAAGTTATATAACTCAATAAATTGGTCAAAAGATTTAATATCTTTATTATAATAATTATAAATAATATTAAATGCTTTATCTTTAGTTATATTACGATCAGAAGCCTCTGATAATTCTAATGCTTTAGTCATTGTGAGTATAGAATCTGAATTACTATCCATTAATTCTTTTAAAGCAGCCCCACCTTCAACTACACGCATTGATTTAGACTTTTGGCGTTTTTGTTTTGATTCATCATCAACAATATACCATTCAGCTTCTTCATTACCACCATCCATAAGTTCATCCCAAGTATTAGCAACAGACTTATGTGCCAATAGCGTATAGTAATTAACTTTATGAATAGGGTTTGAAAGATGTAGAAATGTTACATTGCCATCTAATCTAGGTTTAGATTCAACAGTTTCAAAGAACTTTTTATCAACTTTATCTGAAGCAACTACTCCATTAGGAATACGATGAGTTAGATAATCCAAAGAATATCCACACTCGTACTCTAGAATATGTTGTAAAAGAACCTTTTCCTTTCCTTTTAATACTACCTCCCATTCAGGTGTATATGAATTAACATCTTTATATGGGTTTGTAACTAGCATGTCAAGTCCTGTATTTAATCCCTTCTGAGTTCTTGCTGGGGCAACTCTTTTACTTGTCCCCGGAACTCTATATAGTGATTCAGGTGTAACTTCTGTATATACAGGGTTACCTTGCAAATTAACTACAGGTTGACCGCCACTAAGCTTTTTAGTTTTCATTTTAAACTTTTGCTTAATATTTCGATAAGGATTAGGTTCAATTCTAATTTTTTTGTTATCTTCTTTAATATATTTAGTCATTTTTTTAGTTAGTTTTTAAATTATGAAATGTGTTTTATTAATCAAATGATAAGAATATTGCACCACAACGAGTTACATCAGCAACCATAAGACCAACAGATTTTTCACGTAAAATAGAATATCCTGATACACCTCCAGCTTGACCTAAGCCACCGTCAGTAATAGGCATTCCTGTTTTACCATCATGTTCACCATACCATTTACCATTATAGCTAATGTTATAGTTACAATAAGATTCTTGAATCATTGAAATATTATCAGTTTCTCCACCTGTTCCTTGTTGTTTACTAGAACCAAAATCAAGGATGTCTGCACGCCAAGAATCAATAGGTACATTTGTACGTACTGGGTGCATTTGTGGACAGTAATATTGATTATCATAAGCTGGATTTTCCATTACGGAAATATCAACTGTAAATCCTTTATAATTAGCAAAATAAGAACCATAATCAAGATCACGGAAATTACTTCCTTTACGTAGGAATAATGAATCAATAGTTGTAAATGCTTTAGCATCTGCTTTAATCATCTTATCAAACATTTTACGGAATTCACGTCCTGCAGATAATACAATTTTTTGTTCACCTTCAGAAATTTTATCTTTAATAATAGAATCAAACCAATCTTCTAACTCTTCAAGAGATAGAGCACCATTATGTTCTAATGTATGTCCTGATTCTAATTGTTGACGTAAACCTGAAGCTGTTAAAATTTGATGACCTTCAGGAGACACCATGTTATTAGATGTTTTACCAAATACTAACGTCCATTCACAGTTTTGATATAGTTCATTAAATGCTTCTGCATCTAATAATGCCATGAAACGAGCCATTGGTTTACCTGTAACTTTGTCTTCATATTTAACCCAAAGCATTTTCAAATATTTACCATATTCGTCCATTCCACCTTTACCGTCCATAGCTTGTTTAGATCTACGAGCAGCTTTATCTGATACAGCTACTTTAATTGCATGTTGTTGGATCTGACCTTCACTTTCAAAAATTGAATAGAATTGGAATCCACCAGCATCAATATTATCTTCTGTAGCTACAGCACCGGATACTTTACACCATTCCTGTCCTTCTTGGATATATTTAGGATCTAAGAATTCATTACCGTTATTAGTAACATATTGAATAGTATACCTAAATGCATTAGGACCTACTTGGTGATGAGAACGGGATTGACCATTACCATAAGTCATTACACGACATAATTTTTGATTATGTTGAGGAATTATGATATCCGATACATTGAACCAAGGTTTATCAACTACAATATCAAAAGATTGTAAATGAAGACCAGGTCTGGCATCAGTACATGGAACTTGAGTAATACGAGCTTTTTGTGTATTACCTCCTGATAGTTCCCAACGGAATCCTGAACGATTGATTGTTTTTACTTTACCTTTAGCCTCGGTCATACCAATCATTGGTTTACCATAATAACGGTTAGTTGCTGAGAAAATCTGAGCATAACCCATATTTATAGTTTCAAGATTTTCAGTACTTCCAAAAGCTTGACTTAAATGAAGTCCTTTAATTGTACCTGTTGCCAAAAGACCATCTGTTAATACGGTAGGTCTTAATTGTCCATTATGGATAAATTTGGCATTTTCAAATGTTTTTACTGACATTATTAAATGTGTTTAATTATAAAAATAAATATTATTAATTTTAAATATTTCGAGGGTCAATTCTTTGAACTGAAGAATCTGATTGTCTTTTATCGCTATATTGACCTTTTGATCTATTTTGCTGTTTACTGTTTATTAAATTTTGTATTGTTGATGTTACTTGTTTATTAACTGAAACTCCCCTTGATTTAAATTGTAATGTATGAGGATCAAGATCTGAAATAAAATCTATAAAAACTTGTGTTAAATTTGGATCTTTCCATAATTCATTAAATTTATATCTCCACATTTCCATTTCTCTACCATCGTCTAATTCTACAATATCAAATTGCCTAACAACATTATCTTTTTTATTTTGAGACCAACTTTTTTCATTCAATGTTTGTCTAAAATCATTAATCCATTCTTGTTGTTGTTGAGCTTGTTGTTGTTGAACTTGTTCTTGTTCTTGTTGAGCCTCTTGTTGCTGATAAGCAATTATTTGCTTTTGTTCATTTACTTTACCTAAAAAATAATTTTTTGCTTCTTGTGCAATATCTTCTGCTTCTAATCTATCAAAATAATTTTCTACCTCACTAGGAACATTTTCAATTCTCCGTTGATGTGCTGGATTTTGAGGATCTAATCCCTCTCTTAAATAAGAATCAATTAAGTATCTTTGATCATCTGCTTCTTGAGTGTTTAATGATTCAATATTAATTTCATCATTTATAGTTTGTTTCATTTCTTCAAATCCATGCCACGATCCTCCTTGATAAACATAATCAAATAATTCAGTTATTTTAGGATCAGCGGCATTCATTCGCATTTCATTTAAAATAGCAGATCGTTGATCTTGTTTATTCTGTTCTATAAGGTCATTCCATGTTTCTTGATTAATATCCCCAATATCATCAGGTATATTAAGTAAGTTATTTTCTTTCAATACATCTAGAGCTGCTGAATAAACATCATTATTATATGATGGTTTTGGTTGCTCTGTAGCTTGTTCTTCTACTGCAGGTTCATTTTCTGTAGTATGTTGTTCGATAGTTTGTTGAACATCTTCCATAAAATTAGAAGTATCTTCGCTATCTGTCGGTTCAGAAGAAGCTTCGTTTGTTGTCTTAAGGATATCGTCAAGACCAAAATCAAAGTTCATTTCCTCTTCGGGGATACTTGGATCAATCATGTGTAATTTACGTAATTTAGTTATTAATAAGTTATATTTTATTTATTTATATTTCAATAGTTATCATAATTAAGCCTATACACTTAATTTTTTACCATCAAATATTATATCTTTTATTGATAATAATGATTTTGCAACTGTTGATGCATTAATTAAAGAGTCAATAAGAACCGAAGATGGATCATATACTCTATATTTAGCATCAGATAATTTATATAATTTATTATCTCTTAAATCTAATGCAAAACCACTAGTTAATTTTTCTTTATATGTTTCATAGTTATCAGATAAATCTGCATTAACTAATAATTGTTTAAAAGGTTCACTTAATGAATCAATAATTAATTGACAACCGGATTCAAAACATAATTCTTTTCTATATTTTTTATTTAAAGTTTTTTGACAATTTAAATAAGCAGAACCACCACCTACATTAACACCTTGTTTAATAGCTGATTCTACTGCCAATACTGCATCATCAAGTCTATCCTTTAATTCTTTCATCTCCATATGGGTTCTTCCTCCTACATGTATAACCGCAACACCACCTGTTAAATTAGCCAATCTTTTTTTATGAAATTTACGATCTACTTTTGTTATAAGTGTTTCATCACTATTATCATCATCTGATAATATTTCTTTAATATCATAAATTATATCTTCAATTAATTCCTCATCATTATTACCATCTAAGATAGAAGTATACCATTCATTCACTTTTACTTGTTTAGCAAATCCTAAATTACGAGGATCAAAATCATCCTGCGCTCCTATGACATAAGATGAAGTTAATGCAGCTAAATCATTCATCAATAAATGTTTTCTATCACCATGTCCGTCATTAGTAACAAAACAAATAGGATTACCTGTAGCACCCATAAACTTTTCTATTTGAGTAAGGGTAATATCAGTGATATCATCACAAAATACTACAAGAGGTTTTCCCATTAAATGTTTAATATATTGATCAATATCAGTTACGGCTTGTATAATATCATCAATAATAAGAATATAACAATCATCTGCTTTAAAACACATTTCACGAGTATCATTAATCATAAAGTTTTCAATCCAACCTTTATGTAATTTCATACCTTTTGTTTTATTAATACGTGTTTCTGAATATTGACTTTCTTTAACTTCGATATCACCATATAAACCAATATCATCAATTATAGAATAAATAAATTCACCAAGTTTCTCATCATTAGATGAGATAGATGCTATTTCTTTCAATAATTCTTTATTGCTTTCAATTTTAATTGAATCATAATTAATATAATCAACAACATTTTGAACAGCTTTATTAATTTGTTTACTTAATTCATAATAACTTAATCCGTTATCAATTAGTTTAAGTCCTTCAGTAAGAATATACTGTGCTAATATCATTGTTGTAGTAGTACCATCACCACTTGATTTCATAGTTTTTAATGATGCTTCTCTTAATACAGTAATAACCATATTCTCATAATCATCGGATGACATTATATGTCTTGCGACAGTAACACCATCTTTTGTTATATGTGTTCTATTGTTTTCATCATTAAATAAAATTGTTCTACCTTTAGTACCTAATGTTTGTTTAACGGTATTAGCAAGAGTATTAACCCCATGTAAAATAATTTCAGTTGTTTTATTCATTTTAGTTAGTTAGTTAGTTAGTTATTTAGATTTATTTTTATCTTTTATGGCTTTTATTTTCATAGCCTCTAATCTTTCTTTTTGTTGCATTTCAAGATCTTTCATTTGTCTATCCAATGCTTCTTTTTCTAATCTTAACTTAGAATCTGACATTTTAAGTTCTTGTTCTGCTTCCATATTACGTTCATCCATTCCGATTTTAAATTCTGCTATATCTAGTTTACGACTTTCATTATTTACTTTTTGTTGTAATTGTTCCCATTGTAAATAATCAGCGATACCGTCTTTATTATAATCCTTTTCTTCATCAAATGAAGCAGCATTTAATTTAGCCTTCATTACTTCTTTTTGATACTCAATTCTACCTTTAAGATATATTTCATCAAGTCTTGCAATTTGATTATCTTCAGATTGTTTCCGAGCCATTTCAGCCATTTCTTTTTCATGATCTCTTTGAGCTTGTTCAGCATCTTGTCTACGTTGTCTATTCTCTTCTTCAATCTCTCTAACAATATGTTTAAACTCACTGAGATTTTCAGTTTCCATTAATTCAATTAATGTATCAAGACTTGCTTTATCATTCTGTACAAGAGCATGACTAAGTTGTTTAGCTTGTTCAAGTATTTTAAATGCTTTAGAATTATCAGCTACCCTAAGTTTAAAATTATCTTCTAACGAAAGTAGATCTAAATTTACAAGTACCTTTTCTTCATCATTAAGAAATCCTCTTATTTTACCTGTAGATTCACCTAAAACAGATAATGTCATTTCCATCATCCCTTGAAGTATATCCTGCCATAATAAATCATGCGCTGCATGTAATGGTTCAGTTATATTGATAGAGTGCATTGTATCTCTATAGTTATCAGTAGCTGTCATACGTGCATTAGTTTGTGCTAAACGTTGATCAGACATTCCGGATGATAATTTAATATTTTGTTCTATAAATTGTAAAATATTAATATAATGTTGAATTGCACCTGAGTTAGTAGCATCAATGCGTTCAGCTACTTTCATGGTATTTGTATTACCAAAATTACCAGCTCCTTTAGAGTTACTTAATGGATTATAAGGGATTATACCATTATCTTCAGCAACTCTCAATGCCTCTTTGAAACCTAAATTTTTATCAAGCATGTGTATATTAATAAAAGTTAATACACCTCTATCTTGACTAATTAGTTTTAACATCCTGGCCATTATAACATAGTATAGTTTCTGCCATGGTTTCATTCTATCCATTAAAGAAATACTATACGCATTCCTATTATTATATATATGTCCATATATTGGTAATTTAACATCATAAGGATTTAATAATGATTGATACGCATGTTTAACTGGTCCAATTTGACAATATATATCTTGACCTATTCTAATTCCTTTCCATACTTCAGGAACCCATATCCATTCTAAAGAAAATTGTTTGGTGGTATCTTTTTTATCTACCCAGCTATAAATTATTTTATTTTTAGTATAACCGTTTGATACCGTTTCTTTTCTTGCACTCCTGGGAATACTAAATGATTCATCAACATAAGTTATATCTGGTTCACCATACTCATTAATAAAAGAATATTTTCCTAATTTACGTTGAGACTTCCAATATATTGTATATACATTTATATATTCACGTAATTTATTACTACGAGTATCAGTAGCATTCAATCCTAATTTATTAACATAATCTGTTCCTATATAACCATTATTACCCATATCAGAAAGAATATAATCTTCTGCATTTAATGAGTTTTGATCGCGAGGAAGGTTTTTAAAATTACGAACTTCTCTATCTTCAGATGGTTGTTTATTATTTTTATCTACTGAGAAAGGATGATTTAATCCTTTTAAATCTCCAAAGTATGGTCCTGTTTCTGTTAGTTTTTTATACTCTTCTTTTGTTATAAACTCACCATATTCTTCAATCACCTTATCAACAGTTTGTAATTCTGAATAACCTGCAAAATCTGCATCTTGTATCCACATTACATCTGGTGATTTTTGAAAGAATAAATTTAATGGATTTATTTGCCTGACTCTAGGTAAGTCATTTTCATGAAGAGAATAAATTTCAACAGCTTCTCTTCCTGCTATAATAGCATCTTCAAAGGTTTGATTCTTTATAAATTTTAAATTGAGGTTATCTGAAATCATTTTCATGATTCTACTCATTGCTATCTCCTCTGCTGTTGTTATATTTTTATATTTATCAAATACTGTTTTTGGGTCAGCTATTTCTCCATATAATTTATCATATCTTGCTTGTAACTTTTCTATTTCTCCTTGAGCCTGTTGCTCATCCATTGAACCTTTTATTTTCTGCTCTTCAATTTTATAGAGTTCAATTTGTCTTTCTGATTCAACTTTAAATATTTCATTTGCTATCTCTTCTATTTCTCTTCTTTTATCTCTTTCTAATTTATCTACTGTTCGTTTAGAGTTATTAATAATACTAAAAGAAAAAGGTCTATTCCATTCTTCACCTTTATGAGCATCAATTATATTATGTGTTTTATTATATGCATTAATAAATACATCGGAATGCTCCTCAGTACCCAACCCTTTACATATACTCGCAATTTCACTACGATTTAATTGATTATTCTTAAGAGCATAATTTTCTTCAATCTTTTCCCATTCATCTGACCAAGAATAAGATAACTCGACATGGTAATCAACCATTTTTTCTCTCCATTTCTTATTCTTCTTTTTAGAAGAAATACGTTGATTTAAAAAATACTTCATTGGTAATTATAATTTAAACTTTTTATTTATGTTTTTCATTTTTTCTTCATAGTTTCCATATCGTTCTATTCTCCACTCAAGTAATTGATCTGAAATACTATTTTCTTCCCATGAATCATCTTCTTCAGGATCATACCATTCTTTTAATTGAACTACAATACCCATCATTGCCATAACTAAATCGTAGTTACCGGATCTATCATAGTTTATTAATTGTTCAATTAGCAATTGATCTTCTAGTCTGTCTATATTACGAACACCTTTCTTAACTACTTTTTCACCATCTTCTGTATCATAGTAATTAGTATTCACTCCACGTTGATCTAACCATTCATACAATAAATCTTCACCTATTTGTTTATGTCGTACACTAGACATTGCATGTCCATAAGCCCTACGATTAGTTTTACTACCCGGCATTATCTTTTCTAGTGTTGTAATAGGCGGACCCATTAATCTAGCTGCTTCACCTTTACGTATAAAAAATTGAGGTATACCTCCATCTCTATCATTCTCAACTGTTATCTTAGCATTATAGTATTTAGATAATTTTAATAATAATCTGTGTACATATCCTTGTGGATTCATTCTTTTTCTACCAAAGTATATTCCAACTATTTTCTCAGGTCCAATCCATTGTTCATACTTTCGTGTTTTATAAACAATAATAGCACTTAATGATTTACCTGCATTTGTATTTTGACCAATAGGGTCAACAGATATAATATAAGCATCTTCTGGTACATCTCCTCTAATTTTCTGAGGAGGTTCATATCTTAAAAAACATCCTTCTCGTTCAGACTCATTAAAGGTATTTAATAATGGTTCCTCATTTGGTTTAGGAATAAATTCAATTCTACCATTTATTTCCACCAATTCTCCCGGCATTCTTAATGCTTCAAATCCCCCTTTAGATGTTGCTATTTCTGTTCTACGTTCAACTAAATCTTCTGTTTGAAATCTACTACCTTGAGTGATTAAAAATGCTTCTGCTGGCGTTTTACATCTTTGTGTAAGAAACTTATCATAATCTTTCTTTTTACCTAATGGTGGTCTCTTACTTGACCTTTCTTGATTTAATGCAAATTCAGCAATCCAAAATATAGCATTCCCATTCCTATCTAATCCTCTATATGGCATACCATCAATCATAATCTTACATCCAAAGTTAGCCCACATAGCACTTACAAAATAACCACATTTTCTTTGTGTTGGTTTATATTCATATATATTTCTAAACCCTGCTACACCTACTGTTTCAGGTCTATCGTTAATATTAGAGAAATCATGCGACGATCCCCTTTTACCACTATCCGTTATCATAGAACCACCAGTACCAAATATAATAGCAATACCTGCTCTATATACTGTACCTACTCTCATTGATTCTCTAGAAAATGTCCATGCATCTCCTAAATTAGAAATCTTACCTGCTTCTTCAATATACAACCTTGTAAGACCTTCACCTGATGCTGCATCAGATTTATTAAATAAAGATGCTGTTGTTATTTCACTTTGTCTTCCTGCACGTTCTCCTGTTCTTGTATTAAGTAACCCAAAAGTAAAATTACCACTATCTTTTGTTTTACTCATAGTTAAGTGTTTCCACCCACCATTATCTTGTGGTCTACCTGGATTTTTTCTACCAAAAGGAGTATACTTGGATATGTGATCTATTATATCAAGTGACTTCTGAAAACATAAGGTAGCATCTTTTCCTTGAGCAGATGCAATAAGAACTTTTGCTTTGTTTCTAAATGCAGCGCACCACACTGCACCTGAACCTGCTTTATAACTATATCCCATACGTCTAGATTTAGTTATAGATAGAGACTTTTTATATTCACGAGGTAAATTATATAACTTGGGATTTTCCCTTGCTTCTAGTTCTTTATAGTAATAGTAGTCCATAACAAGGAAATCAGGAACGCCTGACATATCAGTTACATCTTCTGTTTCTTCATCAATATGAACTTTTTGCATCCATCCGTAATTTAAAAAAAAGTAAAATTCTCCACTTATTCTAACACCACATGGCTTACCATCTATAAGGGGTTCATATCCTTTTGTTATTCTTAAAAACTCTTGTTCCCAGAACTTCTTATGTATTTTAGTTCCAGGAAGAAATTTAGTATACGATGGTTTAAGTTTAGTTCCTTTAGTTGTTTTTACACTTTTCATAAAAGCATTTCCCGCAGGACTAAATACTTTAGAATCTATAAAAAATAAATAATCCCAATTTAAATTACTTACCGGTGTATAATCTGTAGAAAATCTACTTAACTTACCATACATGGGTTCTATCCTTTTTAAAATATGATTATCAGGGATAGAATTCTTAATATCCTCATCGGAAACCAAATAAGCAACAGATGGATTAACTACCATCTTTTCTTTTGGTGTTTCAGAGAGTATATCATTGTCATACTCATATTGTAACTTAAGTAAATCTTCTTTTGTTTTATACATTCTTTTTAGTTAGTAAATTATAAAAATATTCAAAATCTAAAGCTGCTAGATTTATTGAATGATTTTTATATTCATTTATTATTTCATTTCCATATAAAACCCAATCTGAATAAGTATGTGGAGGTTCTAAATTTTCATGAATAATAGGGTATAAATATTTTGATATTGTTATATAGTTTCTATCTCCTTTATAATAAGAGTGGGCAAATGTACAAATAGGTCTTTTAAGTTTTAACTTCATTCCAGTAAGATCAAATAATCTCCACCATTTACCTTTATTGATACTATCAGCAATAGAATGATTTTGTATTATTATCATTTATATATGTCTTTCAATAAACTCATCAACAATATAATTTGCTATTGCTTCTTTGTTATCATCACTATCAATTTGCATTCTTGCTTTATCAACTTCTTTTTTAAGTTCTAATAACTCTTTTACTTGCTTATTGATAGTTGGAACCATCTTAGATAATTCAGATTGATTCTTAATCTTCTTAGCTTCTATATCTTGAACTCTTTCCAATAATTCAATCCTTGCTAAAATTTCATCAGGGTTCTTACCTAATGATTGTAAGAGACTAGTTGAATCATCTATTAAGCGTTGCCACTCTACAGCCTGTTGATTATCCTTTTGTAATATAGATTCATTCTGATCTGTTATTCGCATTGCTCTTTCATATGCTCTTATCATAGGTGTAGATTGACGTTTAGTATATTCAGTCATACATTTCTTTAAATGCTTTGTCATTACTTTTTTACGTCCATATACTTCTACTGCAGCATCTAATAATCTTTCTTCACTATTAAAGTAAGGAGAACTAGGATCACAAGTATACCATATGTATAATAAATGTTGTGCGAACTTATGTTTATCATCACTACCATCTAACATATATAGTTCTTTAAAACATTTAATGTTTATAAGTATTGCACAATATACGGGTTCTTCGTCAATTATCTGAAATAAACGGTTAGATAGATTCATATTATAAAGGTTTTGCTATTACATGATCTCCATAAATCGTAGTTATTTTATCCGCTGTATTAACTATAACACTATTATTATATGTTAATACCCAATTGGGTCCAACTAATGTTATTGGTACCCATATTAATGTTATATCTCTATAAGAAGATGGATTTTCAGATACATTATATGATGCTAAAGCAACATCTTGAAATATAGTAGAAGTATAATAAGTTGATATTGTTGGTGTTAATACTTCTCTATTTGATATTTCTGTTAAATATTCTATATTTAATATATTAGTATCAACAGCAACATACTCAGGTATTAGTAATGTATCTAATGATGCTAGATCAGTTACAACAGCACTAGCTAATATATCAGATTGTTCTCTCCAATATTTACTATCAACATAAGTATAAACATGTGCATATGATGTAATATCAACTGTTAATTTAAGTATAGTATTAAAATTATCTTTAAAATACATTATTAATGGAGATACTATACTTTCTGTTTCTAACCAATCGTAACCATATTGAGCTAAGTCATTATTTATCTGAGCTTCTGTTTGTGTATTAAAATTTGGCATTGTATTATTTATTTAATTAATTATCTAATTTATTTTTAACCCACTGGGCTGTTTTTAAACAAGCACTTACTCTTTCATTGCGAGTTCCCATTATCTTTTGGCAATCCTTACCACTTGTATGAAATCCCCATTCATCTAATATAGAACCAAATTTATCAAATTCTTTGAGATCTGTTTCTCTTAGTAATTGAAAGTTAGCTTCAAAATCAGAATCACCATCGCTACTTTGTGTTCTAAACTTCCAATCTGATACTGCAGCTTTAACATTATTAAAATGTTGTTCTGTTATCTTATCACTTAGATTATCACCCCTTGTACTATAAACACAATAACCAACAGTATTTTCTAATTTACTTGCACTATTAGTTGAAGATATTGCATTAGAATGAAATGAATGTAAATACCCATAATATCCTCTCTTTAACCAACTTCTTACTAACTCTGTTCTAGAGGATAATGATGTATCCTTATAAGGATGATATGTACGTATAGCCATTATACCATTTTTAGTTAATTCCTCTATAAACATTTCTGCAACAATTCTATTCTCATATCCTTCGTAATAATGACCACCATCATGTAAATTTAATTCTTTATGATACCCTCGTTTACCAGGAGTAACATACTCACCTGAATCATTAATACCTCCATGACCAGCATCAACGAATACAATAAATCTATTTTTATTAAATGTTAATAGATTACTATTATTAATATGCATTGCTTTATATGCTTTATTTAATACTGCAATAGTATTTGTTCCAGCTATACCATCTACATATAGATTATATAACTCTTGAAATTCCCATACTACTTTTTTAGTACCTTCACCATAATCGCCATCAATTGTTATTCTTTTATTTAGTACTTTTTTTAATTTATATTGAAGATCTTTTACATTAGATCCTTTATCACCTTTTTTCATTAATTATTTATTTTTATTTAATGTCTTCATGTGAAGATCAATAAAACGATTTGATTTAATTTTATTATTATAAAACAATATATGATCAAATATCATTGTTTATCCTCTATATTCAAGTGCACTACAATCACATAATAGTATTTTATTTTCCGTCATAAATTCTTTAAATACTTATCTGCTATTCTATAATTAATTTCTTTTTCTTTTTTTGTTAAATTATCAAAATTAGTTTCTAATAATCTTTTCCATTTAATAATAATATCATTAGATAATTCTAAACATCCATTTTGACCAGTTGAATGAGCATGAGCAATAAAATGTTGTAAATAATGAATGTACATATTATAGACTATCTTTCCTTTTTCTTCTTTGTTCATACTTAATTGCAGTATAGCACCCTAACATTGAACCTATTACATATCCTAATGCAATTATAAATTGACCTTTAAACATTGAGAATATTCCAATTGTTATACTAGTTAACCATACAATAGTTGTTAATCCTGTTAATAATATAGATTCTAATAATTTTTGTTGAACAATCTTATTAATATTAACTGTCTTTAACATTATGAAAACAAACTCTAATATAGTTACCAATATAAACTTTATAATTAGTTCCATGTAATGTTTCTATTATTTTGTTTTATAGATTAATTTAAAATTCATTCTTTTTATTTCATTATATCTAATAGTAAACCATAGATCATATTGTTTATTTAACATTTTATTATTAGTATCTACAGTACATATTAAATACCCAAATTCATTTAATTTTATAGGTTTAGGTATTATTGCTTTACCACATGAACAACTAATACTTATACTATTAATTACTAGATCTTCTTTATCTGGATTGAATAATTCGAACCTATGTTCAAGTAGAGTACCGGCTTGGCATTCGCCAAGATCCACTATAGCTTTATCAAAACAAATAATAGAAGAATAATATGTATCTCCTAAATGATCAACATCAGAGATAATTACATCCCAATCAAACTTATCTTTAAATATATCTATCTTACGACGTAAACACATTTGATTAAATTTATTCCATTTACTTTCATCCATAATAGAAGGATAACATCCTCCTTCACATTCTTTATCAGAATAAAATTTATCGGGCACCGTACAGTGACATTCAATGCAACTACCCTTTTCTGAACATTTTGGATTGTGTATAACTTTACGCCACAGTATCTGTTCTTGTATGTGTTTAGGTGATTTTAATATATCAGGCCCTAATTCATCGACTATTTTGCGAGTATTACCTTGTATATAAGCCCATACGTTTTTTATTGTAATATCGTATTTACCTAACTTCATTTATTTAAATTTAAATGGGTTTAGATAATTACTTATCCTCACCCATTTTTATGATTTTAATTATATTGCAATAACTAATATTGATATAATGATTCCAATTAATGAAATCCCCGCAACAGTTCCTGTTATTGTCATAGTTGTCTTTTGTCTCTTTATTTGCTTATTTGCTTTAAGTAAGACTATAGAACACTGTTCAACCTCTTCTTTCAATAGAGACTCTTTATCAGATCTAATATCTAATTGTTCTTCAAGATTAAGTATTTTATTTTCTAATACTATCTTTTGATTAAATAAATTAGATAATGCCTCTTCAGATGATTTAATGACTATATCACTGTTTCTAATTGTTTCTTCAAGTAATTCATTTAAAGTATAAAGATTAGACAAACTATCCATCATATTAGCTAATTCAGCAGCTTTCTTCTTAGTCATACATATACTGCTATCCGGTCCCGGCCAAACATCAGTTTGACTGTAACCTTGCAATGATGCTAATTGTAGAAGAATCACTATAATTATTATACTTAATTTCATCCTTATATTTTTTAATTTTAGTTATTGATACTGATAGTTGATTGTTATACTTTATTAAATCATTGGATAAATGTCCATATGTTATTTCTAATGAATCAATTTCTTTTTGTATAATATTTTGATTAATAATCAAATTACTTTCTACCTGATCTAATTTATCATATATTAAATCAAATTGATCTTTATTGAAATCAACTATAGGAATAGGTCTAAATGCTATCGTTAATGATATTACTGTTATTGTAATTAATACAATAAAACATCCTATAATTGTATAAAGTACTCTTTTATCTATATTCATCTGAATCAATCATTTTTTAATTCGGTAGTTGTATTTTTTATTTTTTCAAAAGATCTACCGCCGAAGTAAGCTCCGATAACTGTTATTAAAACTAATTCAAGTAAACTTATCCAACTTTCACTAACATTAAATTTTGCAAATATACCATCAATAAATATTAATAATATTGTTGATATTACAAGAAAAGATAAAACCAAAGGTCTTACATTTTTAGATAACCAATTATCTTTATTCATTTTCATATTATTTAATTTAATCTTCTATTAATTGTTCTTTTTGTTCTGGTTCGGGTTCTATTTCAATATAACGATTATTAATCAATACTTGATGATCTGACATGTTACCAACTTCTTCTTGATTAATAATTGATTCAATATCAAAATTATCAATTAGAAATAAGAAATCAAATTCCTTTAAACGTAACTCTATTTGATTCTTAACCAAATCCTCACACTTACTCTGCTTATTAATATAATACCGTTTATCTTTAAATTGGAATAGTTTAGTATAAACAATATCCCCTACCTTTGGTATAATCATAGCTTTAGCAGCTTCTTTATCATACTTAGCCAGTTTCTCCTGTTGTTCATAATACCACATCTTAGTGCGGGGAGAGATAGCCATAACAACACCTTTATCAATTACAGGGAAAGGTGTAGGGACCCAATGTGGCGTATCTGTATTACGTTTACGCGCATCAATCTGACGAATGTAATAATCAAGGTGTATTACTTCTTTTGTCTCACTATTGCGAGCAATATGCTTAATTGGATTCTCCATATACATTTGAACAACTAAACCGTCTTCTAATTGAATATTATTAAAGTGATTAGTTATATCCTCACCTTTCATACTCTTATGGCCAACATATTCACTATTCCATGCATCAACAAAGTTCTGCCCGGCCAACATTTTATTAATTTGATCCTGACGTGTTTCATCTGATTCCTGACGTTTAGCATTGTTAATGTATGAACTTGCTTTACGTATTCTTGTTTTCTTAGGTCTACTCTTTTTACTCATCGTTTTTGTTTTTATTATTGTTTTTATTAGTTAGTTTATCTTCAGGAGGTATAAATTTATCTGATTTAATCAGACCTTCATATCTCTTTTTTATTATTGTAAATGTTCCAAAGTAATTCCATAAGTACTTACTATACTTTAAACTGTCAAAAGCATGTCGCTGCCACAAAAAGAAATGATTAACGGCATGTTTTACTTTAACTTCAGGTAGGTTTAATTCTTTGGCAACTTCTTTTATTACTTTCTTTATAAAAGGGTTATTAGACATATTGCTATTAATTACTTATTCTGTTACACAGAATTTAAATAAGAAATCAAATTTTAATGGTTCACCTTCACTTATAACTTTACGTGTTAGTTTTATAAGATCCCGCAGTTCATTGTTTAATACAAAGAGGTTATCTTCATCTTTTATTATGTAACCCGCCTTACGCAGCTTACTTAAGGTAGCATAAATACTAGAGGCACTCTTACCTAACTCTTTACCTAGTTTAACTAATGTTGCATCTTTATTGCGAAATACAATTGTAAAGTCCCCGTTCTTCTTCATTAAATGAATTAATAGTTCTATTGGGGTATCAGGTAATTTGGTTTCTATTATTTTACTACCTTGTCTTCTAACTCCAATAACATTGTTGAGTTTAAGATAAAGTCTGTAGAATGTATCTATATCTATAGATCTGAGAACAGTTGTTTCTATTTCACCAGGTCCTATGTATTCTTCGGTATAATTACCATATTTTACTACTTTACTATTTTTACTGTAATTTATGTTAGACATTAGTTGACATTTCTCTATGGGCGTTTTGTAGATAGTCTATTAGCTCTAGTAATTTTATATCTGTATATAAAACAACTCCATTGGTTAAATAAATATTAGTTATGCTCTTATCATCTGGATTCTCTGTTAGATGTGTTATTTTTCCTATATCTATAAATGACTTGATCTGTATATAGTCATCATCACTTATTTTTACACCTAAGTTCTTTAATCTAGAGGATGTTGTTAGTGTAGTTAATTCTATTAATAACATTTTGTTAATTGTTTAAGTAATAATATAGATGTTATATTATGTTAGTACAAATATAATGGATATATTTTATATAAATACCAATAAATATTAAAAAAGGCTAATTATATCATAATTATAGAAAATACTTTAATTATATTATATAATGTAATAACAAATACAATATTATAAATAACCTTATAAGTATATCTATTTTAATATCTAATATAATTACTAATATACACTAATATATGTATTATATGTAATAATGTATAGAGTATTATAATTATAATGTAGGTATATTGTATGTATTGTATATGTATTGTATGTATATATAGGAAAAAATTTTTTATTATATTTTTTTGTGTTAGTGAATGTGGGGTTGGTTACCACATACCAAGTGAACCCCCCTTAAGTTTTGTGGCGGGTTGGGACCCCGTCACAAAATAAAAATATTTCCCAAAAACATTTTAAATTAATTTATCATGGCTATCAAAATTAATAAGTCTGAC
>SPKZ01007949.1_pt1 | contig 27145 bp, 23 predicted proteins | sample 2456571 | NCBI WGS metagenome assembly SPKZ01 (sample SAMN11192286, study PRJNA482655) | marine metagenome | biome: ENVO:00000447; feature: ENVO:00000244|ENVO:00000211|ENVO:00000569|ENVO:00002023; material: ENVO:00002151; isolation source: ocean water from marine abyssalpelagic zone ... | reverse complement strand
CCAATTCTTTGTATTGCTTCTCGTGTTTTTCTTGTTCGTTCTTGTTCACGGTTTTTTAGTTCTTCTGATGTCACAGGATCGACAGGTAAACCAAGAGGAACTTTAAAATGAATCCTGTTTGTTGCTGAAGCTTTATTCGCAGATTTACCTCCAGCACCAAGTGAAAGTAAGCTTGCTACTTTTAGTTTTTCCTCCGCATTGGTTCCTGTTTCTTCTTCGACGGTTACAGCAACATCAAAATCTATTAAGAAAACATTCTGACCATTCCCAAGGCTAGAAAAATGCGAACCATCTGACTTTGAGATGTCAATTTTGACTGCAGGATTAACATACCCACCTGACTCCCTTACTGCAGCTATTGATTCTTCTACACCAGATGCTATTTGAACTAGTGCTTCTTTAACAAAATCTTTGAGTTCCATGCAGGACTATCCTTGTTTGTATAACAAATCTATTAGGGAATACTTTCCTCTTTCTCTACCAGAAAATTTCAACCCTATTTATTTGCTATATTATTAGCAAACCTCTCTAATCTTTACCAGCTCTTTATATTGGAAGCTTCTAGTTTGTATTATTTTATAGGAAATAGTGAAGTGCCCCTCATTTCGTAACTTGGGAGGAAAACCTGCAAAATTATACAAATAAGCAGCAATATGGATTATGTAAGATAAAACATTAGAAAATATATCGAAAACTTTCGACAGCTAATTTCCGCTTAGCGCACAGAGAAATCTCTAAGTTGAAAGGGGTTAAACAGGCTATAACTCTCGATCAAATGAATATCAAAAAAACCACTATCGAGTGGCTATTTTGTTCTGTCAATATATGTCGTTTTACCAAGTTGATTTGGGGAATCGTTGGAAAATTCATATAAGCCATTGATTTATAACGACCTACGCATGACGTGGTCAAGTAAATTCAGACAACCCAGTTAAGCGGCTTTTTTCAATTTCATCATTTCACTTTCATAATTATTTGGGCTTTTGTAACTCAGATAAGAATGCAAACGATGACTGTTATAAAACATCGCAATGTAATTTAAAATATCTTGCTGTGCTTCAAGTCGCGTTTGGTAGTTTTTCCACTGAACTCGCTCTTGCTTCAAGCTACCAAAGAAACTTTCAACTACAGCGTTATCCCAGCAATCACCTTTACGGCTCATGCTACCTTTAATACCATTGGCAAGTAATAACTTTCTATAAGCTCTGCTAGCATATTGAGAGCCTCGGTCAGTATGGACAATTAACCCTGCACTTGGTCTACGTTGCCAAATAGCCATCGTTAGCGCATCACAGACAAGTTGCGCTTTCATACGTGAGCCAATGCTCCAACCAACTACCTTTCTTGAAAACAAGTCGATTACTACAGCAAGATATAGCCAACCTTCTTGTGTCCAAATGTAGGTAATATCTGCGACATAGGTCTGGTCTGGCTGAGCTACATCAAATTCACGTTTAAGTAAATTATCAAATACTGGCTGCTTGTGGTCACTGTTAGTCGTGACTTTGTATTTCTTTTTACTGCGAACCCAAACACCAGCTTCTTTCATCAGCTTCGCCACTTTATATCGGCTCATTGGAAAACTTAAAGCATGCCGCTCGTATAAAAGAGGGGAATTATTCCCTTGGTGGTTTACTTGATAATATATCATTAGTACAAATTAGTAATGGCCCGGCTGTTGATGTTCCCGAACCTTCAGCATTCGCATTATCATTAATGGGTTTTGCCTTATTAGTTCGCCGCCAACATAAGAGTCGAAATAGCAAATAACCAACCGATTAAACTTTCTCGGTCAGCCCCCCTCTTATTATAAGAGTGGCTGAGAAAGTTGCCCCTTATTAATGTCAAATTAGCAATTACGGCACTGGCAATCAATTACCGGTAAAGAACATTGCCTTAACTTCACTAAAACCATCAAGGTTTAGCAATTCCGCTTTTTGCTCCAATTCACTAAGATCTTTACGCCCTGTTGCTAAAGCATATAAGCAAGACAACATAAAGAGTACTAATTCATCTTGTATAGTTCCCTTGATTTGTTGCTTACTCACTTTGTCTAAATGGTTAAGTTGCTTAATGACACTGGCATCAATATGCCATAAAGATAACATTAACGTTGAAGCTGAAAATATACTCATATCCATTGTTTCATGAACGTGATGATTGAGTGAGCCTAAATCATCAATACCTCGCAATGAATGTAGCATCAGTTGATGTTTAGGCGCACTTTTATGACACAGTAATAACACCCCTAGTAAGGCAAATACTAACATTGGCTCTGTAAGGGAAATATCAAACTTAATCTTAATACCGGCTGACTTTCGCATCATTTGGAACAATTTAGGTGCCATTACAAAAGCATAGGTAGATTGATTAATAACTTCTTGATCAACGTGTTCTGCTAACGCGTCTTTTACCGCATAAACAACCGCTAAATTAACCACGGTATTGATACCCAAACTTCGACCGATCGCCTCTTGAATATTGTTGGGTGTTTTACCGTAAATAGCTCTACTTGCAAGCCCCATCAAACGCCCCATAAAAATAGGATCTTTAGCGATAATCTCGATCACACGCTGTAAGTCAAAACTGTCTTGATCTTTTTCTGCGATTAACTGTTGGCAACTATCAGATAAAGGCGGCATATTTTGTGCGATAAAACTTAAATTTTGTTTAGTGTATTTATCATCACCAACAAGTGATAACTCACGAAATTTAACAGGCGTAATACCAAACTTATTTCGAAAAGCTCGCTCAAAAGTAGCTCGTTCAGAGTAACCTAACTTTATAACTAAACTATCAATATTCACGTGTTTAGTCAGTAAGTCGTGTACGCATAACTCATTCAAATATTTTTGCTGAATAAGCTTAAAGGTAGTTTCTTCTTGACTAAGTTTACGACGAAAAGAAGTCATACTCATCGCTAATGCTACTGCACATTGCTCTATAGTGAGCGTTGCTGGTACAGCACTTTTTGTTAATAATGTATTCACCGCTGCAGTGAGAACTAATGGTTTATGATTCATTTAAATTGTGCCAGTAAATTAACGGAATAAATACTGTTTACTCTATTAATAATTGCTCGAGTAACTACACCTATTATTCGCTTTGTTAATAGAAGCTAGCAACTATACAGTTTAAGCGTTTGATTTGTCTATTTATATTACCTTTTACGTTCATAACAAATAACACTATGGGAATATATTCATCTATTGTGATGAAATTGTGATAATTCAGTGATTAAATACGGATATAAGAGGGTTATAATTTAGGGTAAGTTTAACAAATCAACCTCTCTTCAACAGTTGAATCAGGATATAACGATGAAAACCACCCCTATGAAAAAAGTATCGATGAAATTAATATCGCTAATCACAGCTATCGCCGTAGTATCAATACTTACGTTATATTCTCTGACTCCGAAATCCACAGAATATACAGCGACAAACTCAACTAAAATTCATACTGATATCGAAAAAATGATAGCAACATCAGCAAAACCAACGAACAAAATGCCGGCAACAGCGCATTTAGAGAGCATTGTATTAGGTGCTGGTTGTTTCTGGGGGGCTGAAAAAAGATATCAAGCAATTCCAGGAGTTGTTGACGCTATATCAGGTTATGCCGATGGTAAGAACGTCAGCGCTACTTATCGAGAAATTACTAAGAGAAAGCATAAATTCAATGTAAATAATCATGCAGAAGTCGTTAAAGTTGTTTTTAATAGCTCAATGGTCAGCTTAGAAACTATTTTACATAATTACTATGAGGGACATGATCCAACTCAGCTTAATCGCCAAGGCAATGATGTGGGAACTCAATATCGTTCAACGATATTAACCAGTAATAAACAACAAAATGAGATTGCATTAAAAGTAACTAACCAGTATCAACAACTATTAATAGACGCTGGTTATGGAAAAATAGCAACCAAAATAACTTCACTGACTGAATTTTTTGCCGCTGAGCAATACCATCAAGACTATTTAGTAAAAAATCCAAATGGCTACTGCCCAGATCATGCTACTGGCGTTAAATTTGATGCCAATGACAGTAAACTAGCTAAGCAGAAAACTGATAATTCATCATTATTAAACGGCAAACATATTGTGGTAATTGAATCTGAAAATTATTGCCCTTATTGTGAAAAATTCAAAAAGAATGTAGTGAATGATTATAAAGGCACAATTGCCATAAACTTTCGCCTAGCAAGCCAGCTGCATGGCTTAACGATAAAAACTGAAACTTGGGCAACACCCACTATTTTATTTATTGAAGACGGTAAAGAAGTATTTGGTAGGCAAGGATACATGAGCCCTGAGCAGTTTTATAAAGCCTTAGGTGTTTTTAAATTAGGAAAAAGTGAAGCCTTTAATGTCGCTTTCGATGAAGGAACTGATGGTCGATTTTGTAAAGAATATGAAATATTTAACAACACGCCCGATGGTGTTTTTATTGATAAGCTAAGTGGCGCACCATTATTTGATACTCGTGACCGTTTTAATTCTGGCTCTGGTTGGTTATCTTTTACAAAAGCAGTTGACGGTTCAATCATTGAAAAACCCGATAATCGTTACGGTATGGTACGAACAGAAATTCGCTCTAAAACGTCAGGTATTCATTTGGGTCACGTATTTCCAGATGGACCAAATGGACAACCAAGATTTTGTATTAACGCTACGGTGTTAGAGTTCATAGCGAGATAGGAGCTTAAAATTCAGGGAATAGGGACTTTCAGTGTCAAAGTCTGGAAGTTTTAAATTTTCGACGCACGTATACTCAACAATCTACAAAGGTTGCTTGTTTTTTCGTACCCCACACAACCCGATTGACTATCAAAAAGGATAATAGCAGGATGAAGGGTTATTTTTTGGTCGTAACGTGACGGGTGGTGCAGTAAGTATGCGTACTAAACGCCCTGATGGTGAGATGACTTCTATTTTTGAACTAAACGGTACGACTATACAAGATCAAATCAGTAACGAATGACGCTATGCAACAACCCTAATGGACGGCAAACTAGATTTGACCCTTGGGCATTATTATTTCCATCAAGATATTGAATATTCAGAAGACTATTATATTGCTGGAGGAGCACTTAAATTTGTACTAGGTGGTTTAATGGACCATACCTCATATGGCGCATTCATTAGAACCGATTATCATATTTCAGATAAACCTCCTATTTCTGCCGGCGCGCGTTATACTATTGAAGAAAAAAAGGCATCTATTATTGACTCTACCGACGGTAAATGTACAGATGTGGGTACTTATATTTGTGAAGGAAAGTGGCTTGATTTAGAGCTTGAATGGACCAGTGTAACCCCTAAACTTGGTGTTGATTATAAGTTAAAGAAAATACCATGGTTTATGCTTTTTGGACAAAAGGTTTCCGTAGCGGTGGCGTTAACTTTCGAAATGCAAAACTGCATGCTTCATTCTCTTATTTAATCGTTAATAATGCTTTAGAATATGCTAAAACTTAGCCACCACAAGTAAACTTTTTAATTAAAAACGTCTTAAAAGTAAACCTTTAACTATGTTGTTATTTATGAAACTTCTATTTTTATAAGTTATATAAAAGTATCAATTATCTTTTTAATTCAATATGATACCAGGTGTTAGTTTCGTTATATTTTGGCGTATAAAGCTAAATCAATATAGAATACGATGGCTTAAAATCAGTTTAGTTAAAAAATAGAGGTGCCAATTAACAAATGTTTTCATATAGTGATAAATTATTTACAAGTAATCGATATGTTAGAGAATTTTGTTTACTTGCTGAATCTATTGGCTTTAAAAAAGAGGCTTTTGCTAAACAAATTGGTTTGTCGATAAAATCAATTGAAGACCCTCAAGTGATTATTTCTAAAAGTTATATTGTCAAAGCATATCAACTGTTACTTGAATACGCTGATGATGAATTATTAGGCGCTACAATGGCAAAATTGTCAAGGAGCTCTGTAGAGTTAATGGTGAAATCAGCAAGTGTTGAACTCACGTTAAAACAAGCTTTAAAGGCTATTGAGCAGGTATTTTATGTATCCCACAGTGCTACGGGATCTAAAATAATTATTGAGGGTGATATTGTTCGGTGGCAATATGCCCCACAAGTAAAGGAGGAACGCTTTTACTCTTTAATTGCTACGCTATTTCTCTACATATCAAAGAAGCTGATATCTTTATTGATAAGAAAAGAATTAGTATTAAATTATGTTAATTTAGAAGAGCAAACATCTAATCACCTTAGTGATTATCAATTCCTTTATAATTGCCCTCTTCGATTTGGGCAAACGTATTACGAAATAGTATTTGACAAGTCATGGTTGAACGAACCCATCAGATGTGAATTTGAAAAGGTTAAATCCTACTTAAAAGTTCCTTTATCATTGACTAATTATTCAAGCGATACTTTAAGTACAACAGAGCAAATAAAAAATATACTCGCTGCAAGTTCGTATTCAAAATTCCCAAACCAGGAAAAAATCGCTCAGCAATTAGGTATGTCAATAAGAACAATACAACGTAAACTCTCCAACCAGAATACTTGTTATATGCAACTTAAAGATGATGTTCGCCAACGTAAAGCGTTATATTATTTAGAGCATACTCAGAAGTCGTTTGATGAAATAGCACAGCGATGTGGCTTTAGTGAATTAGCCTCTTTTAGCCGCGCATTTACACGTTGGACTGGATGTTCACCTTATAAATACAAAATGAAGGCCATCGCGTCACCGCCTTTGGTGACACTTGTGACTTCTTCACCTGAACGAGTCATATCGTTATAGGATAAGGCCCAGTCGGGACAATTTGTTTCATAAAAAGCATCATCAAAAAATAGTACTGAAGAACCACTGTCTTCAATGGCATAAATATTTTCTCGGGTCAGACCAACGAGTATTAAGCGGAACACAAACAGCACCCATCCAAGAAGGAATAAATAAACTCTCTAGATACATAGCAGAATTTACACTCAGAATGGCAATCTTGTCGTCTTGACGAACACCATTATCACCTAAACATTTTGCAACACAGGCAATATGATGGCGAACTTCCTTCCATGTACAAGTTACTTTGTCTGTTATGGTTGCAGCATGGTTACCATTAACTTGTGCATTACGTTCAACAATTTGACTTAATCCGATATAGGTACTCATAGTTCGCCTTAGATATTATTTTTAATATTTTACTTGTTCAAAGCTATTAATTAACAATATCAAACTTGTCGCGGTAAAATCATTATTCTAACGTGTCAATTTACTAAAGTTTTGGCGTATTCAGTAACGCTTTATTATTAAATACTATTGTTACCGTATGCTCACAATAATTACATAAGCCATTATTTATATTTCCTATCATTTTAAAATGGTTATTTGCTATTTACACCAAAAGCGCCACAGACTTTAAGTTGATAAAATTGCTCTTCACTGTAGCCAAATTCAGTTTTTAACAATTCATTGTGTTCACCAATATGACCACCTTTAGTAGTGAAAACAGGCTTACTTTTAGACATTTTAATTGCACAGCCAATTTGCTTGGTGCCATCAACGTCTACGATCATATTGCGGCTTACCAGTTGTTTATGTTGGCAAGCTTCTTTTAGCGTTAATACGGGTTCAACACAGGCATCCGCATTTGCAAATAAGGTTAAACAATCCTTATATTGACGCGTTTTTAATTCAGCAGTAAGTTTTTCTTTAAAGACTTTTTGATCTTCGAGTTTATCTGAAATTAATAATTTGTGATCACCTTGCATGTTCAATAGTTCACATAACGCTTTCTTAAACTGAGGCTCTAAACCACCTACCGAAAAATAACGTCCATCAATGGTTTCATAATAATCATAAAACTGTTGCCCATTGAGTATTTCTGTTTCTGGACCTATATCACTATTAGCATTTAAAACTGAAGCCGAAGTTATAGAGTTCAGTGTAAAGGCAGCATCAGTGATACTGATATCAATATATTGTCCCTCGCCAGTTTCTAGGCGTTGAATAACTGCGGCTAATAGCCCAGTAGCTAAGTGCATTGAACCACCTGCAACATCGGCAATTTGTATACCCGCTGGACAAGGGGTTTGTCCTTGACGTCGGCTATGATCTGTAATTCCTGATATAGCTAAGAAATTATTATCATGACCAGCACGATTACGGTAAGGGCCCGTCTGCCCATACCCCGTTAATGAACAATAAATTAGCTTAGGATTAATTTCTTTTAATGTCTCGTAACCTAAACCTAATTTGGCCATAACACCGGGGCGAAATTGTTCGACTACTACGTCATACTCTTTAATTAGATCTTTAATGACTGCAATAGCTTCAGGCGATTTTAAATTTAACCCCAGTGACTTTTTCGAACGATTTAAATAACGATGAGTAAATGATGCATCGTTATCCATAGCACCTAAATGACGGATCAAATCGATCCGATCAGGTGCTTCAACACGAAGTACTTTTGCTCCTAAATCGGCTAGTAATAAGGTAGCAAAAGGCCCTGGTAGTAAGGTAGAAAAGTCTAATATTTTTAAGTTGGATAATGCAGCCATAATGTTCTAATTTCTCTTTATTATTATTGATAAACTTATTTCATTAATGCAATAAAACCTGTATTTAATGAACCTAATAATGCACTATCAGCTACAAAAACATCTTCAAAAAATAGCTCAGAAGTATCTTGTGAATGAATACCTAATTTTTCTAACTTGTTACCTTTAATTAAATATCCCCCATCCACCTTTTTTGCCGATGTTTTCATTGCCTTTTAATCGCTACCTGCACCAGGCTCTGTCATGGCAATAGCGCCAACAGCTTCTTTAGCAAAAAATCGTAAACGACCTTTTTCAACGTAAGAGGTGACGGAAGGAAAAATTTTTCCTATATCGGCTTTATTTAATATTTAAATCTCATGTAGCTGTTGATAGCGACTAATCTAGCAGTTTATATCAACGCAATAAATGTCATGAAATGACACTTGTAGTGTTTATATTCTCCCGTTTAGATTATGTGTTACCGCTTCAATTCAAATTCACTCGGTGATAGTAAAAAGTGTCGATGCTTTAGTTAGAAAATGGAAGCGAGATGTTTTTGCTTCTCCATCGCTGATTTAAAGGCATCCCGTGCTGTTAATCGTTTCAAATAGGCGCGTGTATGTGGACCAAAGTATTCATCATTATTTATTTCTTGTGCAAGAAATAACGCATACCCTACACAGATATCGGCTATGGTAAATTTTCCTGCACAAAGGTAATCGCTGTTTTTAAGCTTAGATTCAATACTACGTAAACGAGAGTTAAACCATTGCTTATAGTCAGTCACCACTTGTGGCTGTTTGCGCTCGGGCTTTTCATAGCGGTCATACCTTAAGATCAGCGCTTGTGGAAACGTAAAGGTTGTATCGCTTCTATGTATCCAGTTTAGATAATCACCATATTCTGGATGCTTAGCCGTTAATCCAATATCACTGAGTCCATAGTTATCAACTAAATACTGACAAATAGCGGAAGACTCTGTCATAGTCAATGCGCCATCAATAAAGGTAGGCACTGTGCCTAATGGGTTGATCTCTAGATAACCGTTATGATTATATCTTGGTGGAAACTCCATAGTAATCAGCTCATAGTCTAGCTGTAACTCTTCTAGGGTCCATAATGGCCTTAGAGAACGAGAATCGCGGCAATGGTATAGTTTCATGGTCTTTATTTGAATAGGTATTAGTTTTGACACCAATAAACTATTATCCTTTAGTTTGTTAACAGTTCATTTACACGTTTTTTCATTGTAATAATCCCGTACATGATTCAGGTATTTGAGGAACATCTATGCATCCTGGTATAGCTCTATTTTTTAAAAAATCACAATAAAAAATAATTACTTAGAATCGACCAATGACACTTTTCCCTATTATTTCTTTCATTATTTCAGAAGTACCGCCATAAATACGTTGGACACGTGCATCTACATAGAAGCGAGAAATTGGATACTCCTTCATATAACCATAACCGCCAAACATTTGTAGTGCATCATCAATCACTTTACATTCCATTTCACAAGCTGAAAATTTAGCAATGCTAGCTTGTTCTGTGGTTAATTTTTTCTCGGTAAGTAATGTTTTATAATGTTCAATCATAATACGGTGTAATTCAGTTTGGCTTTTCATTTCAGCTATTTTGTGACGAATACTTTGTAATTTAGCAATAGGCTGTCCAAATGCATATCGCTCTTTGATATACTCTAAAGCCAATGAAAGTGCACCTTCTGCATGAGCAACACCAACGGCCGCACAACTTAAACGTTCACGTGGCAATTCGTGCATTAATCCAAGAAAACCTTTATCTAACTCACCCAACAAATCATTTTGAGCAACCATAATATTATCGAAAAACAGTTCTGAAGTATCTGCCGCTTGTTGCCCTATTTTATGTAAGTTTTGACCGCGACTAAAACCTTCACTATCGCCATCAACCAAAAATAATGATGTGCCTTTTGAGCCAGTAACCGCTAAGTTTGTTTTTGCGGCAACTATATATATTGAAGCGTTCTGACCATTGGTGATAAAGGTTTTCGAACCGCTAATACTCCAACCAGAATTTACTTTTGTTGCTGTGGTTTTCATGCCTTGCAAGTCACTACCTGCGCTGGGCTCTGTCATACAAATAGCACCGATACAATGACCAGAAACCATATTAGGTAAATATTTTTGTTTTTGCTCTTCTGTGCCTAAGTTTAAAATGTAATGCGCGGCAATATCCGCATGCACTAAAACATTACACGAGAGCGCAAAAAAACCGGCTCTGGCTAATTCTTCAGTAACGAGAAAGTTAAAGTCGACACTGACGCCAAAACCACCATATTCTTCAGGGATATCACAACATAACAAGCCTTCTTCGCCCATTTTATGCCAAACAGATTTAGGTACTATTTTATTGTTTTCCCATTCTTCATAATAAGGGGCAATCTCATTTTCAATAAAACGTACTACAGTTTCTCTGAAAATATTTAGCTCTTGTTGTAATTCACTTCTCATGATAACTTTCTCTTTTGTTAATATTTTTATCCGCTTAGACCATTCCATTTAGTAGTTATAGCCTTGTAAAGCGTTCATTGTATAGATTGATCTGTTACTTCCCCCGCTCAACAAATTAGACTAAATCATATTGATTGAAGATAATGGTTATTCAGGAGAGTATGCACCCTGCACTCTCTAAGAAGCTACATTCATATAGTGCTCTTGTCAAAATCAATAACGCAGCATATAGACCTTTAAACTCGCCCTTCAGGAAGTCATTATTTCAAAGGGTATAATATATTTATTAAGGTTATATGTTTGTCATTTGAAGAAAAATGATGGTTCGCGTCAAAAGTAAAATTAATTGACGCATAAAGACAAAACATTAAAAGGGAAAAGTTTTAGAATTTTCACTTTAATTGAATACAATTTATCAATTGAGTAAAAGCAGCATTTGCATATGACAATTAATTTTAAATTTGGCGTTTTTTGTCATATGAAAACGATACCATAATCTGCTAACTTTACACTTCAGCTTGGCAGAATAATTAATAAAAGCTACTTGCCGTATTTAACTTAGCTTTATGATGATTTTTTAGCGCCTAAATAGTTAAAAGAGAATGTTTTCAGATAAAGCGTTCCGCTAAAAAGGTTGGTGTAGAAAAATAGCTTATGTTTTTTTGCTAAAGCGAGAGGTGACATTATCAGTGTAAAGCTGACGGTGTTTTTGATGATATTTATCAGGAGAAATACTAATGAGTCATGTAATTGTTGCTGGTGTCGGTATGACCAAATTTTGTAAACCAGGTCAACAAGAGCCTTATCGAGTTATGGCGGCTAAAGCAATAAACATAGCTTTAGCAGATGCGGGCATTCAAGCAAACAAAATTCAACAAGCTTTTGGAGCATATATCTATGGAGATAGTACTTGTGCTCAACATGCATTTTACGACGTTATTCAAAGCGGGATCCCTATTATAAATGTAAATAACAACTGTTCTAGTGGTTCAAGTGCACTGTTTTTAGCTCGCCAAGCAGTCTTATCTGGCGAAGTTGACTGCGCCTTAGCATTTGGGTTTGAAGAAATGCAACGCGGTGCCTTGGGTTCTCATTGGAATGACAGGGAAAGTCCGTTCGATCGAACAACCCCGGTATTAGCTGAATATGAAGCGCCACAGGGACCATTAGCATTACGTGCTTTTGGTGCTGCTGGTCGACATTATATGAATAAATACGGCGTTGATGCTGATATATTTGCCAAAGTATCAGCTAAATCACGTAGTCACGCTGTCCGTAATCCTTATTCAATGTTTACTAATCCATTAACCTATGAAGAGGTACTAAATGATAAGGTGATTTATGATAGTTACATGACAAGAACAATGGCATGTCCTCCTACCTGTGGTGCTGCTGCTACTATAATATGCAGTGAAAGATTTGCTGCAAAAAATGGTATCGCAAATAGTGTGAAAATTCTAGCTCAAGCCATGGCAACAGACACGGAAAAATCTTGGCAAGACCCTATTTATGCAGTAGGAAAAGGCATGACCGAACGTGCAGCCCAACAAGTTTATAACAAAGCGGGCATTAACCCAGAAGATATTGATGTTATTGAATTACACGATTGCTTTACTACCAATGAAGTTATTACTTATGAGGGTTTAGGACTTTGCCCTGAAGGTGGTGCGGCTGAATTTATTGCTAATGGTGATAATACTTATGGTGGAAAATATGTTATTGGTCCATCGGGCGGTTTGATGTCTAAAGGTCATCCTATCGGTGCCACTGGTCTTGCGCAATGTACTGAATTAACTTGGCATTTGCGTGGTCAAGCAGGTGATCGACAAGTAGAAGGGGCAAAATTAGCGTTACAGCATAATGTAGGCCTTGGTGGAGCTGTTGTCGTGACTCTTTACGGTAAATAAAGAGATAAGAATATATTCCCGTTTTGATTGAAGAGAATGCTGAGCAAATCATACTCTGCGTTACCTTTATTTTTAAGGGAATAACCCTTAATAAAAAAATGCGCTAAAGAGCGAAAATCTGGCACCGTCATACTTTATTTTCTATACAGCCAAAAAATTAACTAACGTTATCTATAAAAGCTCGATAAACTTGTTCATCGAGCTTTTTCTTTAGTTATATTTAACTATTTTAGTTATGAATACCACATCATTTACCTAGGAGCACTTAGTGCCAACACCTTTATCCACGTCGTCATCTAAGCCAAAAACAATGGCAAAGCAAAAAATTACCGCACCACTCGCTAAAAAAATCCCCCATAAAATGGCAATGCACAATCATCAACGGGTGGATAATTATTATTGGATGCGTGATGATCAGCGTAGCGATGAAGCTATTTTAGCTCACCTTAATGATGAAAATAAATATGCTGATGCCATGTTAGCCGAGCAAAAACCGCTACAAGAATTACTGTTTGAAGAGCTTAAAGCCCGTATCGTCAAAGACGATAATACCGTGCCAGCAAAAGACGGTAAATATTGGTATCACAGCGAAATTAATGGCGAGCAAGAATTTTCAAATTATTTCCGAGCGACAAGCTTTACTGGTGACAACAAAACGCTGTTATTAGACGTTAATGAGCGAGCCCAAGACCATGAATTTTATGACTTAGGTGATTTATCAATAAGTCCTAATGATCAAATAATGTCAATAGCTGAAGATACTGACAGTCGCCGTATTTACACCATTAATTTTAAAAATTTAAGCAACGACTCTGATGACAAAGATGCTTATTTAACGGATGTTCTGCTTGAAACCGAAGGACAGATTGTTTGGGCTAATGATAATCAAACGGTATTTTATGTAAAAAAAGATCTAGAAACCTTGTTAGGTACGCAAGTTTATCGTCATAAATTAGGCACGCCACAAGCTGATGATGTTTTAGTGTATGAAGAAGACGATCACAGATTTTATATGAGTTTAGCTAAGAGCAGAGATGAATCTCAAATTTATATTTGTTTACACGCCACTGAATCAACCCATACTTTAGCGCTGAGTGCCGATGAGCCTGATGGCGAGTTTATTGAACTACTGCCTTATCAAGCAGAACACGAATATCACGCGGATAAAATGGGTGAACACTTTTATATTGTCAGCAATTATCAAGCTAAAAACTTTAGGTTAATGAAAGTTGCCGTCAGTCAAATTGGTGATATAAATAACTGGCAAGAAGTGATCCCACACAGAGAAAATGTGTTGCTTGAAGGCATTGAATTATTTCAAAACTTTATTGTGGTTACCGAACGTGAGCATGGTCAAATTCGTTTTATTGTTCATACCACCCAGGGTAAAAATGCCGGTCATCACTATCCATTATCTTTTGATGATCCGTGCTATTTTGCTTGCCTTGGCGATAACCCAGAGCCCAAAAGCACTACCGCAAGATTATATTATTCAAGCTTAACCACACCCGGCTCTTTATATGACTTTGACTTAGCCACCGGTGAGCGCAAGCTGCTTAAACAGCAAAAAGTATTAGGTGACTTTAACAAAGAAGATTATCAATCAGAGCGCTTATTTATACCCGCACGTGATGGCGTAGCAGTGCCGGTATCAATAGTATATCGCAGCGATACCTTTAAAAAGGATGGTACTAACCCACTACTGCAATACGGTTATGGTGCTTATGGCATTACCATAGACCCTGATTTTTCCAGTCAAACGTTAAGCTTACTCGACCGAGGTTTTGTTTACGTTATCGCCCATATTCGTGGCTCAGAAATGCTCGGTAGACAATGGTACGAAACTGGTAAAAAAGCTCATAAACAAAATACCTTTAATGACTTTATTGATGTCACTAAAGCATTAGTTGCCCAAGGGTATGGCGCTAAAGATAAAATATTCGCCTCTGGCGGCAGTGCTGGCGGTTTATTAATGGGCGCAGTGGTCAATCAAGCACCTGAGCTATATTTAGCCATTGGCGCTCAGGTACCTTTTTTAGATGTATTAACCACTATGCTCGATGAAAGCATACCGCTAACCACTAATGAATATGACGAATGGGGCAATCCGAACGAAGAGCAAGCTTACCATAGTATTTTAGCTTATTCGCCGATTGATAATATCAGTGCGCAACACTACCCTAATATACTAGTCACCACCGGCTTGCACGACTCACAAGTGCAATACTTTGAACCGATGAAGTGGGTAGCAAAAATGAGAGAGTTTAAAATAGACAATAACTTACTGCTCTTTAAAACCGATATGGAAGCGGGCCATGGCGGCGCATCAGGACGCTTTAAAAGCTTAAAAGAAAGAGCCTTAGAAATGAGCTTTTTTATCTCGTTATTGCCTAAGTAACGTTAGCAGAGTAATCGGTTAAATTAGGAGATCTATTTTATACGTAGGAAAAACGGCCAAATACAAGGCATTTATTTTAATAACTAGTTGTTCTAATAATTAAATAAATAACGAAGTAGTTGGTGGTTTTAACAAGTAGAAATGATCACATAGTCAGTGAGATTGGTATAAGACCTTTTACCGACAATTTTATTCTTAGTTATGCATACCGCGAACAGGGTAGTTATTGTCTGGATTTCTAATCCAAACCAGACCATTTACCAAAGCTTGCAATTCAGGGCGAACAAAAGGGTTATTCGAAAGTTCAACTAGTTGTATTTTCCCTTCTGAGTTGACCACGAAAACTCCTGGCTCGGCAAAAGCATGATCGGTTTCTTGTGGTGAACGCGGATCTGAAATATAAAGTCCCAGCTCTTTCATTTGCTCAACTGATAAACCATAAGCTAAAGAGAAGCTGACATCAAGTTGCGTTAAATGGCTTTCAAGTTGTACCTTGCTATCACCCGATACCGCCACTAGATCGACACCAGTTGCCAGCAATTTTTCTTTAAAAGTTTCTAGTTGATTTAGGTACTTAGTACACAACGGACAATGACGACCACGATAAACAACCACCAATTGCCAGTCGGCACCATTGCGTGGTTTACCCAAGGATATTTTTTCACCGTTGAGTAAAGTAGTTGTCAACGCAGGAAAAGTACTTCCTGCATGCACTTTTTTTGTGTAAGTTAATTCTTTCGACATTTTGGTAATCTCCTAAAAATTAGCCTTTATATGGGCTTCAAAGCGCTTAAAGTCATTTTCTACATCAGCATTTTTCATGACATCAAAACAGGTAATGGTATTCATTGGCGCTAGCCCAAAAAATTTAAAATTCATGTGCATAGGAAACATCAAATCATCAACACTTTTACCTTCAAAAAATTCAGTAGTATCATCAAAGGCTTCTGCTGGCGCATTAAAGGTTAGTGACATCATGTATTTTTTGCCCGCTAGCGTACCGCCAGTACCATAGTTATTTTTCGGCTGCTCTTCGTTTCGGCCATCACCAAGACAAAGTGCCCCGCCCATACCCACAGTATAGACATCATCCATATATTTTTTGAATGACCAAGGTACGCCCATCCAGTTAATTGGCGATTGTAAGAAAACAATATCTGCCCATTGATGATGTGCTAATTGCTCTTCGACATCATACTCATCAACCATAGTGACTACGCGAGTGTTATAGCCTTTACCGGCAAGCATAGTTGCCGCTTTATCTACTAAAGCAGCATTTAGCTTACCTTCTGCAAAAGGGTAGTACTGGTGGGCATTAATAATTAATACGTTCTTCGAATCAGCAGTGCTCATAAAATAACTCCAAAATATATTTCAACAAAAACAAGTAAGAGAAATACTCTCTAACTCAATTAACTTGTGGTATATTTTAGTTACCTACAGCGCAATATCAATTAGTATACTTTTGGTAACCTAGTGGTTTTTTGGAGAATATAATGAAAAGTGAAGTAAAAACAGATAGTAAAGGAAGAAAAAAAGTTTTAAATGCTTGTACTGAGCCCTGTGCTATTGAAAAAGGTATGCGTTTAATTGGCGGTAAATGGAAAGGCTCGATTATTTATCATTTAAAAGATGAACCTGTTAGGTTTAATGATTTAACGCGAATGCTCGGCGGTGCCAGCAAAAAAATGGTCGATCAACGCCTAAAAGAATTAGAAAGTGAGGGCATGGTCTTAAGGAAGGTGATAAGCGACAGACCTGTCGCGGTGACTTATGAGTTAACCGACTTTGGTAAAACCGCACTGAGTATTTTAGATGATCTTAGGATTTGGTCACAATCCCATCAAATATAACAGTTAGTGTGGTATAAATTTTTGAATTATTTAGCGCATTTATATTTAGCCCAACCTAATGCAGATTCACATTTTGGTAATCTGTTGGGGGACTTTGGCGGTAAAATTCATCGTCATCAGTTGCCCATTGCAGTACAACAAGGCTTAGAAAACCATTATTTAGTTGACAGATTTACCGATAGTCATATCGCAGTAAAACAGGCTAAACAGTTATTTTCTAAGCAGCGAAGACGATTTGCCGGTATCGCCCTAGACGTGCTTTTTGATCATTTCCTTATACGCCATTGGTCTAGCTTTAATGACATGCCCTTGAGCCAATTTAAACAAAGCAGTTATGCCTTACTCAATGAAAACCTAAGCTATATGCCAAGTAGCATGCAGCAAGTAGTTACCCGTATGATACAAAATGATTGGTTTAAAAAATATGAAACGATTGAAGGCATAGGTTTTGCGCTTGATAACATTGCCAAGCGCATTCGTTTTACCAATGCATTTAGTGGCAGCATTGCAGAGTTCAATCGCCACTATGTTGAGTTAGAAACGGTGTTTTTATCTTTTTTCCCTGAGCTGATTGAACATGTAAAAAAACATGACCTTGAGGCTAAGTCCTTTAAATAGATGGCTAGCTTAATGAGTTGGCCAGCTTATTAACAAAAGGATAATCGCTATAGCCTTTTTCATCACCGCCATACAAGGATAAACGCGCGTCAGCGTCAAACTCAGCTAGCATAATATTATTTTTTATCCGGTAGACAAAATCTGGATTTGTCACAAATGGCGTGCCAAAGGCAACCAAATCTGCATAGTTTTTATCTAATAAATCTTGTGCGCTTTGTTTATTCATCTTGCCCGCAACCATGATTGGGTTTTGATAAACTCGGCGCACGTCTTGGCGAAAGGATTCCGGCGCGGCAACATGTTTAGAAATATTTTCCGATAAGTGTAAATAGGCTAAATTCATTGACGCCAATTTTTTCAATGCTTTTAAAGTCAATTCAACGAGTTCAACATCTTCATTGGCATAGCCTTCGGTTACATGTGGTGATAAACGCAAGGCAACTTTATCAGCGCCAATAGCATCAACCACCGCTTGGGTTGCTTCAAGTAAAAAGCGCATGCGATTCTCTTGATTACCACCATAGATGTCATCACGTTGGTTGCTAGCAAGATGCATAAATTGATCCAGCAAATAACCATGAGCACCGTGCAGTTCAACACCATCAAACCCTGCTTGCATGGCATTTTTTGCCGCCTGCACAAAATCGTTAATGGTTTGTTCAATATCAGCAATAGTCATTGCCCGCGGCATGCTAGTTTCTACCATACCAAAGCCACCTTCAGCTAATGGACCAAAAACTTGATCTGACTCTTTAATGGCTGAAGCAGAAAGCACTTGCTCGCCAGCAATGCTCTCATGACTACGACGACCTACATGCCATAGTTGAATGAAAATCTTCCCGCCCTTTTTATGTACTGCGTCGGTAGTTTTCTGCCAGCCATCAATATGTGCTTGGCTATAAATACCCGGTGTTAAAGAATACCCCCTAGCTACTGCCGAAATAGGTGAACCTTCGGTTATGATCAAACCAGCCGTAGCCCGTTGAGCGTAATATTTTGCCATAATATCGTTGGGTACATCACCTGGCTGCGAAGTACGCGAACGTGTCATCGGTGCCATAGCAATGCGATTAGTTAAGGCCGTTTTGCCTAATAGAGTCGGCTGAAATAATGTCGTCGTCATTTTATAAATCTCTAATAATTTTCTAATTAATTTTTTCAGTTTCGTTATTCGAATTAGGCTTTTACTGAGCTTGGTATCGCTTGTGGATAGTCCGTAAAGCCTTTAGCGCCGCCACCAAATAAGCTGGTCGCATCATGTGTTGCCCAAGGGATATTGTTTTTAATACGCTCAGGTAAATCAGGGTTAGCAACAAATGGACGACCAAATGCCACCATGTCGGCTAAACCGTCGCTAATGGCTTGCTCGGCACGTTCAACCGTATATTTACCAGCATAAATAAGTACGCCGTCAAAGTTGTCTCGTAGTGCCTGCTTAAAGGCTATAGGCATTATTGGCGCATCATCCCAGTCGGCTTCGGCAATATGTAAATAAGCAATGTTATGTTTATTTAACAAGGCAGCAACTGCGGTATAGGTTTCTTCCGGCTGGTCATCAACCGTACCGTTTAACGTGGTTAATGGCGCTAAACGCACACCTATTTTGTCACTGCCAATGGCATCACTCATCGCGATAACGACTTGCTCTAGAAAACGTAAACGATTCGCTAAACTACCGCCGTACTCATCAGTGCGAGCATTTGACTGAGAATCAATAAATTGGTTAATCAAATAACCATTGGCCGCATGTAATTCAATACCATCAAAGCCTGCTGTTACCGCATTCAGTGCCGCTTGCTTAAATTCAGCTACTACTTGCCTTATGTCGTCTTTGTTCATTTCACGTGGCGGTACTACCTCAACAAAACCGGGCTCATTAGTGCCATTATCAACAAATACTTTAACGCCTTGTGCAGTGATCGCTGATGAAGAAATGGGTTGCTGACCACCAATATTATCAGGATGAGTAACACGGCCGACATGCCAAAGCTGAGCGAAAAATACCGCATCATTTTGATGTACTTGCTCAGTTACTTGTTGCCAGCCATGAATTTGCGCAGCGCTATAGATACCCGGTGTCCATGCATAACCTTTTCCTAAGGGTGAAACTTGCGTACCTTCGCTGATCATTAAGCCTGCGCTGCTGCGTTGGCTATAGTATTCTGCCATTAAAGCTGTCGCCGCTTGCTCCTGGTTATTCGCCCGTGAGCGGGTCATTGGCGGTAAAACAATGCGATTTTTTAAAGTTTTACCTGCTAGTTGAATTGGCGTTAATAATGCTTTGTTGATAATGCTCACCTTGCCTACTTGGCTAATCATGTTGATTTGATGAGGCTATTATAATGAGATATAAATATTGATTAAGATGCAAAAATACAAATTACTTTTGCATTTTTTGCAACAATAATGGCAATAATAAGAGCAATAGTGAGCACAACAAGCCTGCTAACAATTATAACTTGAGACGAGGTTCAATAAAGTCTAGAAAAGCGCTGATACGGCGTGATACCGCGGAGGTTTTGTAATAAAGCGCATTAATTTTTCGACGCTCTGACTCTAGCATTTGCGCTTTGGCAAATAAGCTGACTAAATTGCCTTTACGTAAGTCTTCATTGATCATATAACCTGACAAACAAGTAATGCCTGCACCTTGCAAACATAACTGACGCGCCACTTCGCCATTACTGGTGGCTATAGTTGGCTTTATTTGAATACCTGGAGCAATAGGCCAAAAATTTAAGTTTTTTGAATTAATAAAACCAATACGCTGGTGATTTTCTAAATCATCAAACGTTTGCGGCTTACCATGTTTAGCAAGGTAAGCCGGAGAGGCGACTATAAAGAGTTCACTCACCCCCATAAACCTAGCATGTAGCGTAGAGTCAGTTAAATGCCCGATACGAAAAGCAATATCAGTTTTATGCTCAAGTAAATCAACATAAGCTTCATTTGATGAAAGCTCTAACTGTATGTCAGGGTATTGCTGCAAGAAGGCTGGTACGTGCGGAGTCAGTTGATGTAGAACAAAAGGGCTAGCGCCATCAACCCTCAACTTTCCTTTCGGCACTGAGTTTTGATTAATTAAGCTTTCTTCTGCATGTATTAAGGTTTGTAATCCCACCCGTACTTGCGCTATATACTGTCGCCCTTCTTCGGTAAGCTCTAAGCGGCGCGTAGTACGGTTAATCAGGGTAGTATGCAGTTGCTGCTCAATTCGGCTAACGGCGCGCGACACTTTGGCCACTTGTAAATTGAGATTATCGGCCGCGGCAGAAAAGCTACCGCTATCGATCACGGCAATTAAAAGTTCAAGATCAGCTGAACGAGTTTTCATCATTTCATTCATATCACTTTACGCAAGGTAGCTTACGGTAACCCTCATTTATTACAACAGTATACTTGCAAGTGCCGCTGCATCAATTGCCCTTTATAAGCTCAACATCCGCTTTTTCAATCTGGCTAAATCAATCGCATTAGAGCGTACTGTGACCTTAATATGATCAAACTCGTAATCTTCCTTAGTAACACTCATGCTTGCTCTAATTTCGCCTATGATACCTTTAGCGGTATAAGGCACAATGATCTCCTCTTCAATCATCTCATCCTGCGCAACACCAACGATATATTGATGCAATTTACTGACATCCGCCGGATTACGAGCAGATGTCATCATGGCTTCAGGAAATTCTTCCATCAGTGCTTGTTCTTGTTCAGAACTTAGTAGATCAGATTTGTTCAATATCAGTAATTTTTTACTGTCTTCAACACCCACTTCTTCCAGTACTCCGTGCACCACATCGAGTTGCGCACGAAAAGAAGCATCGGATGCATCTACTACATATAACAACAATGAAGCATCATGGGCTTCTGCTAAGGTGGAATGAAATGAGGCGACTAAATCGTGCGGTAATTTTTTAATAAAACCAACGGTGTCTGATACTAATATACGCGGTTGAGTGATTGGAAATAAGGCCCGAACCGTAGTATCAAGCGTGGCAAAAAGTTTGTTTTCACCTTCAACATCACTACCGGTGATCGCTCGCATCAATGATGATTTTCCCGCATTGGTATAACCAACCAAAGCGACACAAAACAGCTCAGCACGTTGGGTACGTCGGCCTTTCATTTCATCTTGAACACTGACCAATTCGCGCTTAAGCTCGGCTAATTGGTCGCGTACTTTACGGCGGTTTAGCTCTAGCGTAGTTTCGCCAGCGCCTTTACCCATTTGACGTTCTTTATCACCACACGATGATTCACGAAGTCGCGGCGCGACATAATTAAGGCGAGCAATTTCGACTTGTAATTTCGCTGTTTTAGTGCGGGCATGACGACTGAATATTTCAATAATAATGCCGGTACGGTCAAACACCTCTACGCCTAATTGATTCTCGACATTACGCAGCTGAGATGGGCTTAAGTCACAATCAAAGACCACCACATCAGCACAAGCAAACGGTAAATTGTCTGATGGAATATCAGCAAATGGTGTTTCATCAACTAATTCTTCAGATAAATCATCGTCCTCTTCTACTTCGACGCTTACTTCACCCTTGTTACCGGTGAGGTGCGCTATTTCAGCTAGTTTCCCTAAACCCAGTACATTAACTTTTTTAGTCGAACTCTGCTTTTGTGACTGAGTGCCGACCACTTTAAACCCTAGAGTTGTCACTAAACGCGCAAGCTCTGCCAGTGATTCTGTTGCCTCATCACCTTTAAAATCCGGTGTACAAATAGAAATAAGTAAAGCGTGATTAAGTGATGCTTTTGCGGTTAGTTGCATATTTTTATGTTCGTGCACCTAATACCCACTGGTATAAGTGCAAACCTAATTTTTATCTAAAGTATGTTGATCCTACGCTGTTATCGCTGAGCTTGACAGTGCAATAACAGACTAATACCGATATTATTTTAATTACTGACCATAAAACTGCACTATAACGGGTTTCGTGCGACAAACTGAAATGCTCTGATGTTAAGCCCAAGCTACCTATAATGTTACATTCAGTTTTAAAATAAATAATGTATCCGGACTATCTTATCTAACCTATAGTCTACCTATAAGCTCATTGTTATTATTGGCAAGCTTAATAAAGCAAAATATTATTGAAATATCAGGAGGAAAAATGAATTTACTCATTACCGGTGGTACAGGATTTATTGGCTCTGCCCTTTGCGCACGCCTGTTAATAGATAACCATAATATTACCGTGTTAAGCAGGCACCCTGAAAAAGTTCCCTCCCCTATCAAAGCCATTACCGCAATATCACAACTAAAAACAGCGGCTATTTTTGATATTATTATTAATTTAGCGGGTGAGCCTATCGCCAATAAACGCTGGAGCAATAAACAGAAACAACGAATATTAGCCAGTAGAATAAGCATAACAGAGCAACTTATGGTGTTTCTAAGGCGAGTAGCACACAAACCGAAATTATTAATTAATGGCTCAGCTATTGGCTACTATGGCATCAGCAAAACAAACAATGCTATTGATGAGCATTCAGCCGGTGATGAGAGTTTTTCTAGCCAATTATGTCAGCAGTGGGAAACCGTAGCGCTACAAGCAGAAGCGATTGGCATTCGAACTTGCTTATTGCGCACCGGTATTGTGCTGGGTAAAGGAGGTGGCGCATTAAGTAAAATGTTACTGCCTTTTCAATTAGGCCTTGGTGGCAAAATAGGTGACGGTAAACAATGGATGTCTTGGATTCATTTAGATGATTTAGTCGGTATTATCCTGTACTGCATCACAGATGATAAGTTAACTGGCGCTATTAATGGCACCTCGCCAAATCCAGTAACCAACCAGGAATTTACTAAGACCCTAGGTAAGGTATTAAAACGGCCAACTATTTTGCCCATGCCTAAAGTCATAATAAAGCTATTAATGGGACAAATGGGCGAAGAACTATTACTCGCCGGTAAGAAAATTTTGCCCATGAAGGTTTCAGCGGCAGGTTATCATTTTCAATACCAACAACTAGAGCAAGCGTTAATAAATTCGCTCTAAAAGGTAAGTAAAAATAAAAGGGGTCAAATAAAAGGCGTGGCTGATGGTATTTTATTGAAAAGGTGGGCACCTTAGATAAATGGGAGGCGTGCCCATTCAATGGATCTCTATCTCGTTATAAGGACCCGTTCTAAAACTAATATAGGACAGGTTTTCTTCCAATTCACTCCACCAATGAGCGGTGTAACCTGGAATAACAACAATATCACCAGGCCCTACTTTACGACTTACTCCTCCTTTTATATGTGTTCCCTTAATCGTTATATAGTTTGGCGAGGCAAGTACACCATCAGGTATTTTACCACCCGTTACCAAGGTGCCATGTCCCTTTAATATATAATAAGTTTCGGTGGTAGAAATATGATGTAAATTAGCTTTACCTAGTACTTCTTTGGGACGGTAAACCCCATAAAGACCTACGCCATTTTCGTCGACGACTTCTACCACGCTAATTTTTTTATCCGAAACAGCATCCTGTGGTAAAACCTCTATAAATTCATCAATCTCAGAAGCGGTAAAATAGGTAGCAACAAGTAGCCCCTCAGGTGGCAAAGTTCGATCAGAAACATGCAGCGTTTCACAGCCAAACAAAAACATAGCCAACACGGGTATCAAGAATATTTTTCTTATCATAATGAGTCGTCCGATAAAATATCAACAATGAACGTTATATTTCGCCATTTAAAAATGCTTAAGCAAAAACGAATAATTGAAATAAAAACCAAATACAATTAACCTAAATAATTGAGGTGATAACAACGGTAAAAGTGCTACCATCCCAATCATAAAATGGTCAATTAAACGCCTTCAACCATAACACGTGTATCAGGTAAGCTTGCAAGATTAGGTATTTGTAAATGAGGATAAGCGGCTCGTGACAATGCATTTAATGCTGCTGCAATAGCACCTTCCTGCCACCCAGGTAAGGATGACAACTGGTCACCTACAACAAAAAAGTTTGGCTCACTACTGCCGTCAATTCCCGTACCCTGCATCAACTGGTTAAAGTGTTTAACACTTTCGATGACACCATCCCCCACTAGATGCCATTGTGCCCAGCCGCCTTTAATATAGGGCATATGCTGCCAAGCGATCGCAACACCGTTTTCCAGCCCTTTACCAAATTCATCGCCAAATAATTTCGCCCCATCACGGGCGGTAACAAGACGCTCATCAATAGGTAATTCACCCATATTATAAGCATTTTTGGAATAGTTATAACAGCCTGTCAAAATTCCCTTTTGATCATGATAGTCGTTCGAGGGATACCATATTTGAACAATCTGATTGTCAGTTCTCGAAATACCGCCAAAAATGGGGACAACGCCTATTTCAGATTTTTTAACATCCATAACGTCTTCGCCCGTACTTTCATCATGATAAGGCGTTATTGCACTACCTTGCCATAACGATCGCTCGGCCTGCCAACCTATTTTGGTCGTGCACGCTAAAAAACGATTGGGAAAACCGTCTTCATCATTAGGGTTGTTTTGAGCATAGTATACGGCGGCTAAACCTTCTTTAAAGCTTTTACTAAAACCTTTTTCACTATCTGTATCTTGCAGCCGATCAGACAATATATTTTCCAAAAAGGGCATCGCTACATTACTAAAACAATAATCAGCCTTATACACTTTACATTTGTCCGTGCCCAGTATTGAAACATGAATTTCAAATTGTTGATCCTGCTCATTCCAGTCAATTTTCTGTACCGGACTATTTAAATGCACAGTCCCACCCAGTGCGGCAACTTGTTGCGCAAAAGCATGCTGAACTTGATCCATGCCACCGACTGGCTGAAACGACGTTGGCTGCCATAAGAAATCTTGAGATTGATAGAAGTTCGTTTTCCAAAATTCAGAATCCAACAAACTGTTAAGATCTAGTTGCTCTGCGGTAATGCCACTATCCACCCCTGGTAGTACTGAAAACCCCGCTCGATCTGATGTCCGAACATTCGAATCGCGGCCGACAGGAGATGCCTTCACATTATAGTTACCGCATGGACTAAGGTCACCAAAACTGACCATAAGATCTTTTAACTTTTCCGCAAGTGAAGATGTTTCATCTTCCGTAGATTTTTGGTTTATGCCACTAATTAAATCATCTGCATTTTTATACACCATTTCCGCAATATGACCGCGCGTATTATGATCTAGTCGACGACTAACAACAGGATGCCCACCATATCCCTGACTTGTTTGAATTAAATTTGATGCACTATTCATCACATAAATTTCTACGTCTACACCAAACGTTTTCAAGTATTGTAATAGCCTTTTATGGCCGGAGGGAATGCGGCCTGGGCCAGCATTGAGGTAAGGTTCATTATCGCCAAGTGGTCGCTCGAAACGTACAATTTGGGTACTACCCGGTGTGGAATTAGTTAGTTTACGATCTTCATCCTGAACTAGGCTATCTCCCGTACGCAATGTCAAACAGCGACCGCCTGTTCTATTTTGTGCTTCGAGTATCGTCACTTCCATGCCAGTTTCGTTGGCAAGTAACTCGTAGGCCGTTGTGAGTCCACCCACACCCGAACCGATAATAATGGCGGTTTTATTTTTAAAACAATCCTTCTTAAGTTTAAGAGTCCCTGGTGTCAATTTTTTCTGCTGGTTAACGGCGTAATCCAGTTCTGACCATGCTTTAGCTGATGGATTCTTCTTGAAAAAATCAGCCCTACTTTGATTATTAGACACATTATTCTCCATTTATATTGTCTTTTATGACTACGTGATTTGTTTTAGATTTAACTAATATTTTAATTTAACCTAATTCATTACTTTAACTACCTTTGTTGGCGAGGCCGCTTCGCGACAGAAAAGGAAATCCTCATAATCAACAATAATGCCTCTACGCACTCACAAACGAGCGCGATTAAGAGGAGAATGTAACAATGAACAAAACCCCACAAAACAGATGTTTACTTACTTTTAAGCACAATCAACCTATTCGTAAGCTCCAAACCAACCACCTTATGACAATTCATAGCGCTCAAGGTTTGACGTATTTGATTTACAAAATGAAGAGGGTAAGCAGGGAGATGCCATCCGTGAGCAACGTTCCCTGTTTTAATCATCCCTTAATCGTTTCCTAACGAGTTAACTTTATCCTTAAAGTGTCCTATAAAAAGGTATCCTTCCTAGTGTTGTTACCAACAATCATAAGCGTAGCGCATAGAAACTATTTTGCAAAAAAATAATAAAAGGTATTGTGCAAGCAAAGCGACGAGGGTAAAAGGGGTCAGAGTCTGAGAGATCCCCACGAATTTATAGGCACATGCAATTTTCAATTTTTTGAAGAGATGGTTTTATTTGGTCTATGCCATTTTCT
>SPKZ01008544.1_pt1 | contig 27150 bp, 28 predicted proteins | sample 2456571 | NCBI WGS metagenome assembly SPKZ01 (sample SAMN11192286, study PRJNA482655) | marine metagenome | biome: ENVO:00000447; feature: ENVO:00000244|ENVO:00000211|ENVO:00000569|ENVO:00002023; material: ENVO:00002151; isolation source: ocean water from marine abyssalpelagic zone ... | reverse complement strand
GCAGCCATGACAGCGAGCCGACCCTCTCCCCCCGGACCTCATCATTGGTTGCCCGCCCAGCTGTCCTTGACGGTGCTTTGCCTAGCCGCTCTGTTGACCGCTGGCTGCATCGCGACCAAACACAAATCGGTGAAGACCCCCAAAGGCACTCCGGGTTATCTCATCAGTTGCCGAGGTCTAGAGTCCCGATGTACTGAGCGAGCGGATGAGCTCTGCCCGGAGGGTTACGACGTGTTCACTACAGAGGAAACTGCCCAAGACATCGGGAACGGGCCGAACGACGGGCCAGGGCAAGGCTGGGACGACGGGCTGGATGCCACGCCCTACAAAACCGCGAGAACCCAATTGTTGATTGAGTGCCTCAAGAACTGATCGGGCGACAGCGACAAGCCGCGGCGCGCGATCGCGTGACTAACTATCCTTGGCGGGCGAATCTAATCCTGCGAGTGCCGCGCTCAAGCCGTCAATCGGCGCATCAAAACTAATCGCCAATTGGAAGGGTCATAGTCCCCCTGGGTCATCAGCGTTCTCGGAACATCGCACGACCGTCGCGGAGGAGGAGTAGCGCACACCGGTCTCCGGAGGCACTCGAAAGCTCACGGACACCCGAGTCGCTGGCTCCAGCTGTTCTTGCGCTAGCAGCAGAAGCCCCGTATCGCTCGCATCATGGCTGACGGCCATGCCGCTGCTCAAAGCGTCGATCTCAACGGGGAGTCCTCAGCGAGATGCACAATACCCATGCTGCCGCGGCCCAGAACGCTCCGAACCCGGTAGCGGGCATCGATCCCGGGTCAAGGGCGTGACGCGCCGCCGCGCCGCAGTGTAGGCGCCCCCTACTGACCGAACAAGGCTGTTGGCGCACAGCCCTGGGGCAGCAGCAGCTAGCTCAACTATCCGCCCAGGCTCCTGGCTCAGTCGCGGATTTATCGGGAATGAAGCTCATCGCACGTTCGGCTAAGGCCGTGATGGTGAGCGATGGGTTGACGCCCACGTTCGCCGAAATCGTCGAACCGTCGACGGTGTAGAGCCCGTCATATCCGAAAACCCGGTGACGGTTGTCGATCACTCCGGTGTCCTTCGTTTCGCCCATACAGCAGCCCCCTAGCAAGTGGGCCGTGACGGGTACGTTGAGAAGACTTTCTGCGACTCCCGCCATCACCGTGCCCCCCGTCTTGGCAGCCATATCCTCCGCCAGAGACGTCGCCTCGGCGATTCGCGCGCGCGGCGCCTCGCCCATGTGAAGTTCTGATTTCAAGCCGAAGCGACCCCGGGTCAACTTGATAGTCCCCTCAATCGTTCGCATGTACAGCAGGATGAGCGTTTGCCGCGCCCAGTCCGCCACAAACAACGCTCGTATGACCCGAAGCGGATGGCGCAAGAACTGGAGTGCAATCAGCATCGCGTGCAGCCCCGCAGGCGAACTTCCGCCCAGATGAGGAACGGACATCGTGCGGAAGAAGCCTGACCCAGCACCATAGCGCACCACCTCAAGATGGGAGTCTTCGTCCGTTTTCAGGATCGAGTCGATCGCCACGCCGGTCGAATAGTTTTCGTCCGTGCCGGGAATGGTGACGAACAACAAAGATTCGGAATTTGTCCGGACTCGATGACCGACTTGCGCTGACAATTCAGGCAGCCCGGTCGGATCCGCGCGCAGCTTCAACAGCAGCTTATTCGTCCCAAGTGCGCCCGCCGAAAACACCACGTTCTTCGCCGTAACCGTCCATCGATCGCGGCCAAAGTAGCGGGCTCCCATCAGACAATCCGCCCGGAACCCACCCTCTGTCAGGGGCGATACCTTGACGACCTCCGCATCCGCCCGGAGCTCCAGTCCCCGTTTTCTGGCCAGATACAGGTAGTTCTTATCGAGAGAATTCTTGCCGTCATATCGACACCCCGTCATGCACCCGCCACAGCGATGACAGCCGATTCTGTCAGGCCCTTCCCCGTTGAAGTAGGGATCCGGAACACGCTTTTCTGCCTCACCCATGTAGACCGCCAAATGCGGTTTCTCGAACGCCTCCGGGATCCCTCGATCCTCGGCGAGGCCCTTCAGCAACAGCGACGAGGGTGTGGTGACTTCACTCTTTGCTGCACCGAGCATGCGTCGTGCTGTTTGGTAGTGCTCCCTCAAGTCGTCTTCCCAATTGGTGTCTGCCAAAGACGCCCAGGTATCGCTCTGGAAGAAACGTTCGGTGGGGATGGGTAGAGTATTCGCGTACACCAGCGAGCCGCCTCCCACGCCGTTTCCCGCGACCACCCACAAGTGGCGAAAGGGCCGAATTTGGAACAAGCCTCGCGCACCAAACAGGGGCGCCCATAGCCACCGCTTCAGATCCCAGTTGCTCTCCGGAAAGTCCGCGGCCTTGAGCTCGCTCCCTTTCTCGAGCATGAGCACGCTGTAGCCCTTCTCGACAAGTCGGAGCGCAGCCACGCTCCCACCAAAGCCGGAACCGACAATCAGATAGTCGTAGTCGAATTCAGTCATGAGCGCCGCCTTCAGCATCGCGTTTCCGCCCACAACGCGGAACCCCACCGCCCGAATAGCATCGATTCGTGTTATTTGCCCGGAATGCAGATCACAACCTTTGACGATCTTATAGCGGCCGGCCACGATCAGGCTGCGCCTCAACGGTTTTTGTTTGTGTTTTTAAAAACGGTACTGGCAAAAGACCACAGCTCCAGTGAGGCCCGAGACTTTGAAGCGGGCTCCGGTGGGAGCCTCTCCGCCATCATGAGTTTGGACCGGCGTCTGGACGAACTGAGCGACTTTAGCTCGATTAAAACGGAGGCGGACGGACTCTCCCAAGACTGGGACAAGATGCTGGTCGCCTGCATGTCCGGAGATAACGGGCGTATGCCGACAGCAGAGCAGGCGGAGGAGCCACTCAAGCGAATGATCGCCGAGGTGGAGACCGGCGGAGATCTGTCCCGCTACATCTGCTTCGATCGTCAGGGAGTGCCGCTACAGTTCGAGTCCCGTGCCAACTGAGCGGCGGCGAAAATATTCGCTGACGGAATTACTCTCGGAGCTGCGGGATCTGTGACTCGCGTTCGATAAGTCCAGCAGGGCGAACCAGTTCCATTCGTTCCGCCTGCGCCTCCGCCCAGTCCCCTGCCGCTTTGGCGTCTCCGAATACGACAATTTCGGTCGGAGGTTTCACCATCCAGAATATCGCCTTGATTGCGCCACGCATCGCGGCGCCGTCTACGAGTAAGCCAGCGGCCTTCACGCCGCTGAACAGTTTCGATGCCTCCATGAAACTGACGGCTCGACGCCGCGCGGCGGCCGTCGGCCTGCGCGCCTGCCGTAGATCAAGAAGTAACACCACTCGCTGGCTCGACGTCATCATGTCGTCGATGCCGCTTAGGAAAGTATCGACATCGAACTCATTGCCCGGAAAGCGGATCACCACAATCGGCCGCCCAGTAGTATCAATCTTTACGTCTTTTCCGAAGTAGTGCTGGCGCAATGCGACCAACGCCCGATTGAGCTCGGGCGTTGCTGAAACGCGCGGCGGCGTTCGATCACTCAGTCGCATGCCGGCACGGAGACTACCGGGCGGTGAATCGCCAATCGCACCCCCTCCCCGCCGATGAGATTCCGAGATCCGAATGGGGGGGGCGCGACCCGCGTCCGGGTCCCGCGACTTCGGTCGGCGCGTGGGCATTTCGCGTCCCGCGTCGGGCTTTGCTGCGGCCGCCTCCGCGCCAATTTCGGTCACGCCGCTCGCTGCCATCCAGTTGCGTACAGCCTTGTCACGCTCAAGTATCTGCGTCGCCAACTGAGCGCTGACGTAATCACCGACAGCCTGAGCGTCAGTTTCGAGTTCCGAAACGCGTTGAGCCTGGCTCAGAGCTTTCCAAAACGCTTGGCAGGTCTGGAAGCGTGCTCCGGGCTGGCGAGCCAGCGCCTTCATGCACACCTCAGAGAGCGCAGCCGGGATTTCCGGGTTCACCGAATTGACGTCCGGGACCTCATAAGAGAGAACCTGGGCCAACGTCGCCGCGTCGTGCTCCCCCTTAAACAATCGTTGGCGGGTGAGCCCCTCCCAAAGAACGATGCCCGCGGAAAACACGTCCGCGCGGCGATCCACGTTCTGGGCGAGAGCCTGCTCAGGCGACATATAAGCGATCTTGCCTTTCAGCTGACCCACCGCGGTCTCGGTCAAGCGTTTGGAGGCACGGGCGACACCGAAGTCGGCGATTCGACTGATGCCGTCAAGACCCACCAATACGTTTTGGGGAGAGACATCGCGGTGGACCAAGCCCAACACCAAGCCACCCTCCGTACGAGCTTCATGAGCGCCGTGCAGGCCATTCAATGCGTCGAGCATGATGTGGATCAATACCGCCGGAGTGATCTCCGGGCCATCCTCGGACATCAACTGAGCGAGCGTCCCCCCCTTGATGTAGTCCATCACGAGATAGTAACCCGAATCGCCCATGCCAATTTCTTCGATGCTCACCACATTCGGGTGGTGGATATTGGCGGCGAGACGCGCTTCGTCCAAAAACATGTCAACGAAGGACTGCTGTTTGGCGAGGTGAGGATGCAGCGTCTTCAGCGCCACCAGCCGCTGAAAGCCTCCGACGCCAACACGGCGCGCCAGATACACCGTCGCCATGCCACCACAGGCTATTTCCGCAACCAAATCATAGCCGTCGATGCTGCGCGCCCCGGCGAAAAGATTGACTGAGTCAGGGTTGGACATGAGAGGGGCGAGTACGATCTTGGCTGAGATAACGGGGGCGGTGTGACCGACGAACGGCAGACAGATGACAGAGAGCCACACAGCTCACCCGCCACTCCGCCCAAGTCTTATCACTCTACCAGAGCCGCTACCTCCGCGCCGGAGTATCGGCAGGGCACCTATGTCGTACATTGTCGCCGCTTTGATGAGGAGCGGATTCGCTCATTGCATTCGTGGTGGGTTCGGGCCGCATCCATCCGATGACTGCCTGCCTCGACACCGATCGGAACAACCCCGCAAGTGAGTCCCTCGGGCTGCGCGTGGCATGCGCTCGAGCCCCTCGGAACCGAGGGTGCCCGCGTCGCCGCGCTATCATTCCACCGGGGGGCGTGGAGTCGCCTTCAACTTCTCGTAATCACCCTATATCCTGGACGCCTGAAGCCCTCTGTTCACCCCCGGCCGCGGCCAGCCCAAGCCTCGGCTCTGGGGCAATGCGGCGCGTCAGCCGCCATCCGCTTATCCCTACGGCTGCCTACGTCGATGTAAGCCCCCCGCGCTCCGATGCCCAGCCACCTCTGGGCAGCCGCCCACATCAGAATATTTAACCCGGGGACGACCAGGAAGCGGCCCCTCGTACATACGCCGGCCGAAGATCGGGCAGCGCACGTACGAGGGCGGCTCAACACACGCCCGAGACGGGCGCGGGCAATGTGTGAGGCCGCGCCCGTTTCAAGGACTGCACCGCTGCTGCACCGCGCTTCTATTGTTCCGGGCACGCAGATTGCGCAACAACGCTCAGCTGTACCGCAGCCTCGTCATCTTCGCTCACTTCCGCGACCGCCTCGACCCAAGGCTCCCCATCGGTGCATGCCTCGTCGTCGTCCCGGTCAATGATGGCAACAATACGGACCTCGTCGCCATCGAGATCTATCATCTCTGAGAACTCGCCCAGAGCATCCAGTTCAACGCTGTGAACGAGCTCGCCTTCGCCCTCCCCCGCTTCAGTATCGTAAAATTCAAGTCGAAGCGTCGAGCTGCCCAGGGCTTCGCTCGACGCTACTTCACCGCTGACCTCGACCTCGCGCGAACCGCAAGCGGTGGCGGACAGAGCGAGAAGAATGGCGAAACCGGTACGACTAAGATAATTTTGTGTCTTCATGATTTTTCTCCTTAAACACGCGACTGTCGCGCAAACACAACAAGAGCAACAGCCATGCCACTTCGACGCTGGCCCTCGGCTTCAACCAACTCCCACAACAATTCCGCGAATCCGCGGTCAACCGTGAGCGACTCCTGTGCGAAGCACCGACCGAATCCACCCATTCACGGAAACATCTGAGGCACGGTCTCCACAGAGTGTGAACAATGGAGTGCGCAAAAACAACGGGAACTTTTCTTACTCGGCATCAGCGATTCTCTTAACTTTCAACAGGATCGCTCCTAGGTTGTGGAGCCATGAGGACGACTCGCGACGCTCCGTCGGCATCCCCCGCCTATCAACTTGTGGGTCTCGCAGCGCTCGCATTTTCTCTATGCGGCTGCGGAACCATCTCCTACGTCGCTCAAGCTGCCAGAGGGCAATACGAGCTGTACCGTCGAGCGCGCCCCCTCGACGAGGTCCGCAACAATCCCTGTACCCCATCGGACAGGAAAAAGCTGCTCGACGAGATCCCCCACATCCGAGAATTCGCGCAGACCCAAGGGCTGAATGTGCGAAACAACTACCGGCAATTCGTCCAACTCGATCGAGATCACGTCGTGTGGTTCGTCAACGCCAGCGCGCCCCTCGCATTTGAACCGAAAACCTTCTGGTTCCCCATCATCGGAAGTTTTCCCGGCTTGGGCTGGTTCGACGAAAACGACGCGAAGGGATTTGCGGAAACGCTTCGATCGGACGGCTGGGATGTCTCCCTACGCGGAGTATCCGCGTTCTCCACCGGCGGGTGGTTCGAAGACCCCCTGGTATCCAGCATGCTGCAGGGCGGCGATTCCGCGCTGGGGAGACTCGTCAACGTGATTCTTCACGAATCCGTGCACGCCACGGTGCTGCTCAAGAATCAGCAGTACTTCAACGAAAGTCTCGCGAGTTTCGTTGCCGACACGATGACCCCACAATACCTAGGCGCACGATACGGCAAGCACTCGGTGGAGTACGTCGCCTACGAGGACAATTACATTCAGCGACAACGTTACGGGAAACAATTCATCGACACCTACGATCAACTGAACGAACTGTACCGAAGCCGACACTCGGCCAAAGTCAAACTCGAGCGTAAGTCCCAGCTCCTCTGGGAACTCAGCCGAGAGCTCGATCTCGAACACCCCGCCAACAACGCCACGTTGATCGGCGCGCGGCTTTACGGAATCGGAACCGCCGAGTTCGGAACCCTGCTGGACCGCTGTGCCGGCAACTGGCGAAGGTTTCTCCCCACCAGCGCCAGCCTAGGGGCGGAGGGGTTCAGGACCGACCAACAAGAAAACTTCGGTAGCATCGTGACCCGGCTCGCGGACAAAGAATGTCTTCCAGAGCCCTCACCAGAAGTGGCTGTACCCTCTGAAAAGCCCTCGCGGAGACCCGGATTCGTGAGGCGTCGTAAACGCTAGATCTCAGCGCCCCCCCCAGGTCGCACGGAGCTTCCATCGCGGTATCGATTCAATACTAGGATCGCCCGGTGCCCCCCCCCGTTTCGAAACACGCCGCTTGTCCGACTTCCGGCAGCCATGAGCTAGCAAGCAGGAGACCGAGTGTCTCTTGAGGGCGAGCGATATCGAATCCGCTCATTGACCGCCCTCGATGTCGATGAGAAATATTTAAGCTGGTTTCAGAATCCGGAAGTCATGCGCTTCGTCGCGCCCTGGATGCGCTACAGCCCCCAGCAACACGCAGCGGTTATCAAAGGCGCTGACAACGAAACCAAGTTCATGCTCGGGATCTTCCGGCGCGACAGCGATCGATTCATCGGCTGGCTACGAGCCCAAGTCTACCCGATTCACGAACGTGCATATTCTACCTTGGTCATCGGCTACGAAGACGAGTGGGGCCAGGGTGCGATGTTGGATGTGCACCGCTGCTGGCGCCTCTTCGCCTTCGATAATCTAGCGATTAGTAAGGTGACGTTTTCAGTTTATGGCCAGCATGAAGCCATGCTAAAGAAACTTCCTCAGATACCCGGAGTGGTCAGCGAGGGCGTGTCCCGACGCCATGAAAAACTACCGGGCGTCGGCTTCCAGGACGTGCATCGTTTCGCCATTTTCCGGAATCCGCCGGGAGCTTAGCCTAGGGAACCACGCCTTCGTCACGGGCTGGCAACACTCGCAGCTCCACTCGCAGCCCCAATGCGGGGTCCGAGACCACCACGCTGCCACCGCCCAGATCCATCTCTAGCCGGGGATCGCCGTCGTCAGATAATGAGCCGGTATCGTCGGCCGCCCATGCTGAACCGGCAGTTCGGCGACACCGATTGTAGCCCTGCGAATACCCACCGTAGAGCGTTGTGCTGCCGCAGTTGATTCGCACGCGACAGGGCCCGGCCTTTTCAGATTCGCTCAACAGCGCCAGATCGCAGAGTTCATCCACTCGTGCCGGCGAACCAGCAGAGACCGTAACAACTAGCTCCGATGTCGACAGGTACTGAAACTGCGATTTGTTGCCAAATAGCCGAGCTCCCTCCCGTAAGGCGCTATTCGGGTCCACCTCAAATTTCACGCGCCAGCTGGAGGAGGACACCCATGCTTCCCCCAACCCCGTATCGATTTGGAGGCGCGATGTTCCGGCGTCAACAGCTGCACCGCATATCGTCCCGTACTCATAGACAGCGAGGCCGTGTTGTTGCTCGGAAATGCGGCACGAGAACGATACCGATGACTGGCGAGACTTCTTGTACAAGTTCTCTTTGCCGCAGTGGACGCTCGCGTCGATTAGGCGAAATTCAGATCCGCGCACTCGAATGTCTAGTTGAAAGGAGCACGCATCGCCCTGGGCCACGCCGGGATGACTGCTCTCCGCCACGGTCCCGCCCCACTGCAAACTCGCGGTCCGCACGACCGTTACGACTCGCCGGGGTCCCGACGAAATCACAGCGCGGGCGTAGCGGCTCTGGACACGGCGGTCCCGAAACGCCTCCAGCTGCGGCTGAAACAACTTGAATACCAAGAACCCAAGGCCGGTCAACACGAGGGTCATCAAGCTAAACATCAGAAGCCTGCGGCTGCGCCACTCGGTCTGACTCTTGTGTCCGCATGCCCGGCATCGAATGCTGTCGAAGTCAGGCGCCTGGCAAATCGGGCACAGGCCCGAGCGACGGATCTTGCTTCGAGCACGCGATTCTTCCTCACGCGCGAGCTGCGCGGCGGTTTTCCCCTCGAGACGCAGGAAGCACTCCACCGCACCGCGCTCCAAATAGTGCACGTCACGCGCGTTCGTCAAAATCTCGGCGACGAGTCCTCCCACGTCAGCAACCGAATGTTTAGCGCCGCAGGACGAGCACGAATAGCCCAGCAGCGCCTCGCCGGAGCCTCCTGAGAGCTTCAGCGCCGGATGCTGTAGGGGCTTGCCGCAGTCACCGCACGGCATTGGCTTGGGTCCGTACAGATAGGTGATCGGGTACACATCAGAATCCAGAGTGCCTCTGTGCCCCCAATGGGTATCGAGCCCAGGAAGGTCCCGCTCGATCTGCTCAAAAAGTCTCCGCCAGTGGGCCTCGGGGATGCCCACCGCATTGCCGCAGTATGCGCACGAGACATCCCGAATCGGAATGAGCAACGGGACGCCGGCCGAACAAGCGCTGCAAATAGTCGATAGGCTCAGTTTCAGGAACAAGCTTAACCCGTGGAGTCACACGCCGGAAGCTTGTGCCCCTGACGAATCTTGGACGGTACCAGATCGGCGGATTCCGTGCCCACGAGCCAACGGCAGAAAATCGGCTAATGACACACCCGTGGCGGTCGTCTTAGTCGGAGATGTTCGTCCGGAAATCCTACCTGCGCAGAGATGGGGCCCCCCAGGCCAGCGAGTCTGCGGTGAGTGATTCCGACCACGGAAAGCATCTGTGGGTGCCGGAGCAGAGCCTCCGTCGCCGGCTATTCTGAAGCCAGACGCCGCCACACCCGGTGATGAAGCTCGATATCGAGCGCTGCTTGTCGAAGATAACGACGTCAACCGGCGCGTCGGAAAGAAGATCTTTGAGAAGCTGGGCTGCGACGTCACCTTCGCCGAAAATGGTGCGCTGGCGGTGGACCTCGCGGCTTCGGATGAATTCGATCCCATCTTCATAGGCTGCCCAATGCCCGTGATGGATGGCTATCAAACAACCACAAAAACTCGCGCGCTTTCCAAAGGGGCGGATACTCCCCTCATCGCGATGACCGCCAATGCCATCGAAACGGATTGGAAGCGCTGTCTGGACACCGGGATGGACGATTATCTGTCCAAACCCGTGCACCTCGAAACCGCTCGACGCATGATGAACCGCTGGAAAGCGCGAAGCGCAGCCTAGCTCGGCACACCCGAGAGAGCAGCCCAGTCGAGAGAGCAGCCCAGTCGAGAGAGCAGCTCAACACAGCGCTCAACTCAGTACAAGCCGAATGCCGCGTAGCAGCAGCTCGGGGTTGAGCGGCTTGACGACCCACGCGGTCACTCGCACCAGCCCAGCGCGCGCCTTCGTCTCGGAATCCCGGGCCTGGGTGGTCAGCACAAACGCAGGCGTGTCCCGATTAATAACCTTACGGCGAATGCGGGTGAGCATCTCCAGCCCGTCCATGCCGGGCATATTAAGATCGGTGATCAATAAGTCGAATTTCTCGACCTCCGCGATCTGCGCGCCCTCTTCCCCGCTCTCCCCTTGGGTAACGTGATACCCGGCGGTCTCCAGCGTCGTCTTGAGATGCTGTCGGACTGTGGGGGAATCGTCTACGGTTAGGATGCGTTTCGTTAACCCCTAAGTCATAGCCACTGAGGGCCTGGGAGTCTAACTTTCGTCTCAGCACACCACCGGAATGGAACAACAGGCCCGGCTGGAGGCCCACAATGCACCGGCCGTCGCTCGATGTGCGCGGCGAATTCGTCGTTATGTAGCGCAGGAGCGAGCCATCACGGGGTGTATTCGCAAATGGCCCGGGCGTTGTCCCAGTCGCATGGGAACTCCGTCCAATTCGCGCCCGCCGGTGATTTTGCAAGCTCATCTAATAAGCCAGCGCACGCGTCGTCCCCGTCGGACAGCACCTCCGCAGCCCAAGAGCTCAAGGCACCGCCGTTCAGATCCTGCCAGACACCAGCAACGCGTCGATGCCCAATAGCCCACAATCCGTCGGGATCGATAATGCTGTCGAAGCCCGTTACATGTTGCGTCGCTAGGTAGTCGCTCTCGGCTTCCGTTTCAATAACCACCAGAGCCCAACCAGAGCCCAAATTGCTGCAGGCTGTCTTCGCGTTGTCCCAACTGTCGTAGTCGCCGGTGCTCGCCCAATAGCAGTGCCCACCCCATAACACAGAGCCCGACTTTTCCGTCTCGCAGACGAGTTCGATGCAGGATCCCCCGCTCGACTCGCAGACCCAACCTTCGCCGCAGTTTTCGGTCATTTCGCAGCCCGAGGCAGTGCACGCGTCATCGGTGCAGCTCTCGCTGTCGTCACAGAGCAGGTCGTTCAGACTGCCGGCCGTGCATTGGCCGGCGCTACAACTATCGCCTTCGGTGCAGGCAACTTCGTCGTCGCAGGGCGCCGTATTGTCAGCATAGAAGCAAACCGAGTCCGTGCATGTATCGTCCGTGCACAGGTTGTTGTCGTTGCAGTCTGTATCACTCGTACAAGCCAGACAGCTCCCGGTTCCTAGATCGCAACTCTGCTCCCCTGGACACTGGTTTGTGCCCAGGCACTCCCCCCCCGTGCAGGTGTCGTCGATGGTGCATTCGGCGCCGTCGTCGCAGCTGCCGGAAACGGGTTGGTGGACACAAGTCTCAGCGGAATCGCAGCTGTCTTCTGTGCACGGATTGTCGTCGTTGCACTCGGACGAATCGGTACACGCGCTGACCAGGCTCCCGCCCGTGGCTTTCCCGCCGCTGTCACCGCTGCCAGAATCGACGGCCCCTGTGCCCCCGGAGCCGTTGTTGACTGAACCGTCGGGCGAGCCGTAGCCGGTCGTGCTCCCGGCCCAAACCGCATCCGTCGGAGCATCCCCGCCTTCCGTGCAGGCACCGATCAGGAGCACGGTGAGAGACGGGATCAGTAGGAAAGCTATGCGCATCGTTTCATCTCCGAGGGGAAACAGCCCCGGTTCGAGGTAGACGTCCCGTTATTGTACCGTCGCCCAACATAATGACCTACGCGAAAATCATCTGCCGCCCCGGATGCCAGAAAAAATCGACAGGGTATTTGAACAATGATTACTAATTGTTAACCTACACATTAAATGTGGCGCCACAATCCGCACCGAGGCCGCAGCTCAGATAAACCCAACGATTACCCCTGCTTGCTACTCGGCCCTCACGTAAACTCAAGAGGGCCCGGCGTTGCCGGTCGCAGGCTAAGATCAGCCGCCGATAATGTGGCGCAGGTAATACGTCGCCTTCAGCGTGACCTCGTGGAACGCCGGATCGGGGCCCTCCGAGAGATCGTGATCCGTCCGATACACGAGGTAGACATCACTGCCGGGGAAGTAGCGCCAGCGCAGCCGACTTTGGATCCCGAGGGATTCGGACTCGGGCTGCATGGTGAACCGCGTCACCGTGTCCCAGACAACGAAGCGATTGAATGCCAGCTCCACCGTGTTGTTCATGAACCCGAAATTGAAGTCTTCGCCCGCGTCGTCTAGGTGGCCGAAGAGCTGGGTGTAGCTTCCCTTCAGCGCGAAGTGCTTGAGGGGGCGGAAGGTCAAATCGAACTTCGCCGAATGGGTCCGGCCGCCAAACATCTCGTCGTTGCGGTACTCCCCGCCAACAATCACTGCCTGGCGCCGAGGACTCGAGAGCTTGAAGCGGTGACGGTGACCCACATAACGAGCCGCGCCGACCCCCATACCGAAGAGGGTAAAGTCCGACTGGACCCGGTCGAGTACCCGACGGTACTCATACTCGGCGATGGAGGTGTTTCGCCAGATGGCCGTGGTCTTCACTCCGGCTGACTGTGTAAGGATTTCCGTATGCGCAGAATTGCTGACCGTACTCAGCGAGGGACCGGTATCGATCTGACGGAGGCCCAGGAATTTCGGGCGCGGCATGGCGGTGACGGAGAGAGTGGTCTGCGCGGTACCGGGGCGCTTATAGAAACCGAGTCGCGGATCGAAATTTTCGTCCGAGTACAGCCACTGGATTCGTGGCTTCAGATACACCGTCTTGTGCTGAAGAGAGAGGTAGCCGGTGTTGCCCCGGGTCGAACTCGGCGCGATTGCCGGCTCGCTGATCTCTCCTGTCGCCGCTTCGATTTCGGCGGCCTCAGCGGGAGACTCTGAATAGGTGGTGCCCGCAAAGCCGTAAGCGACTAGCCGCCCGCGGTCATGGCGCGACTCCGCATCCAAACCCAGGGCCCAGTTTTCGTGATCGGATTCGCCCAAACGATGTTTGGCAACTGCCAGGGCGCCGATCCAACTGTCGTCGGTCAAACCGTATCGCAGCCGACCAATGGAAAAGTTCTCGGCTCCCAAGGCCTCGCTGTCGTCGGTGGCGGGTCGATTCAAGGTCTGCACGTTCAGGGCCGCGTACCGCAAGTCACCCGTCTGTCCATAGGCCTTCACGCCTGCCACCAGAGGAACGGGGGAGCCATCCTCCAAACCGATTCTCCGCGAGTTGAACAATTGCGCCGAACCCGAGACGCCAAAGTTCAATATCCCCAACCCGTTGATGAAGAAGGGACGCTGCTCCGGAAAAAATAGTGGAAAGCGATCGCGCGCCACCTGGGCCGCATCCATTTGGACTTGAGCAAAGTCCGTCAACACCGTTCCTTCGACGTAGGAGGCCGGCGCTGTCTGCATTCGAAAATCACCGCCCACGGCGAGCGTCGGCGATTCTCGCGGATCTAGTACGAACTCACTTTGAAAGCGCGTGCGAGCCAGGACGTAAGGTGTCAACTCGACGGCGAGACCAGGATCCAGATCCCGAAAGCCCTCCAACACCGCAAAGCTGGACGCGGCATTGTATCGCTCCGGCGGGTTCGAGAGCCGCAGATCGTACTTGGCCAGGGGGTGAACCAAGAAACGCGACACGTTGAAGCCCATCGTGAGTTCACTGGCCTTCGCCAATCCCAGCACGGAGAACGGAATGCGAAACTCAACGGTGAAGCCGCTGTCGCTACGGCTGACTTCCGATTGCCAAACCGCGTCCCATTGCTGAAGAAAGACACGTCCGTCCTCCAGGGTCAGTGCGTCGACTTGGGCGCCGTCGGTGTTGACCCCAAAATTCATCGATGTGCGTCGGCTGTGAGAAGGATCGATCTTGAGCAAGACCATGTCGTCCTCGTAAATCCCAAAGGAGTCCCGACGAAGAGTTCGAACCGTGATGCCTTTTGAATTTGTCAGGCACGTCACCAACACGAAAAGAGCTTGCTCATCGTAGGCGAACTGAACCGCGGTCCGCAGTGCCGGCTCTGCCCGAAAACTCGGCTCGCGCTCCCCGAAGCGGTCGTAGACGGTGGCCGAGCGCCACACAGCATCGTTGCCCAAGCCGTCCAGCACGATGGGCTCGGAGATCCGGACGGCTTTCATGCGACTCGTGCCCTCCGTCGCTGACGCCGCTCCAACCAAACATAGCGAGGCGAGGCTCAGCGCCTGCCCTAGCCGATGGACGTGCGATGAGGTAAAATGGGGGCTTCGCATCTATGCCAGGAGCGGTGGTTATCATGGCCCGTCCGCCTAGGCTCGGGAAATCCCGAGCCGGGGACGCCCGGCCTCCGCCATTTTCCGCTGTCGCGTTCGCCCGCTGCCCGACGCTCCTGCCCCGCGGCACTAGCCCCTGTGGCCGCTCTCGCCTTGTCTCTGCGGCTTGACCCGGACATCCCCGCTCGCCTATCAATAGCTATGGCGAATTTCCCCAAAGCACTGGCCCACGGCTCCATCATCCCCATCACAGACGGCGTGCACTGCGTGCGCGGCTCCTTCAACATGGGCCCGGCTGTCACCATTGGACGCACCATGACGGTGGTCGATGGCGGCGACGGTTTGGTCGTGTTCAACGCGGTCCGATTGAGCGAAGAGGGCGAAGCCGAACTCGAAAAACTCGGCACGGTGAAACACCTCGTCAAGCTCAGCGATTCCCACTGCGTTGACGAGCCCTACTACGCGGACCGCTACCAACCCACCGTGTGGTCCATGCCGACCGCAAAGATGGGCGACTTGAGCGTAGGCAACCCCATCGGCGCCGAGGGTCCCATCCAAGGCGCCAAGGTCATTGGCTTTGGCGACCTCAAGGGTTGGGCGGAGTCGGCATACTGGTTGCCCGTTGGCGGCGGCACGCTAATCACCTGCGATGTCGTGCAAAACTGCACCGACCAAGAGCGCTTCAGTTTCATCGGGCGAATCATGTGCAACATGATGGGATTCAAAGGTGGCGTCGTGACCCCGCCCATGTGGCGCAAGGTCCAAAAACTGAAGGGCGCCGAGCTGGGCGACAGCCTCTCCACGCTCGCTGAGCTCAAGTTTGAAAACTTCGTCTCGGGACACGGCGGACCTGTGATCGGTGGCGCCGACAAGATCGTCAAAGGCGCTATCGCCTCAGCCGTCGCCGCTTGATAGGGCAAAGCCATTAGGGCACGGAGGTCGGCGCCCCCATGTCCGTCAGAATGTTGAGCAAGGATCGTATGGGCGCGGCCAGAGCGGAGTCCCTCGCGTAAACACCGACCCATTTGCGCTCGACACCGGACTTGCCGATGGGCACGGTCACCAGGTCGCCGCGCTCCACTTAGGGGGTTACCGACCAATTGGCGAGAATGCTCACCCCCATCCCGGCTTTGACCATTTCGAGAATCGCCTCGGTCAGCGGAACTCGCGTAATCGGTCGAAAGCCTCCGCCTTGAGGAAAGAGCAATTTTCTGACGGCTTCGCGATCGGCGGCGGACACATCATAGAGAATGGCATGCTCACCACTCAGCTGCTCGCCACCAACGAAGCGCGCACACGCCAGCGGGTGGTCAGGAGCTACCACCAGCACCATCTCGTCCGTAAAGAGGCGCCGCTGGCAATAGGTCCGGTCGCGCGGCTGTGCCCGGTGCAAAGCGCCAGATCCAGCTTTCCGTCCGCCAGCGCGGTACGAGGGTCCCGAGTCACTTCAGGAACGATGTCGATACGTACGTGGGCGTGCTGATGGGACAGCTCCGTCATCGCCTGGAGCAACCAGTGGTAGGCGGTGTAACACTGAGTGGCGAGCCGCAACTTTTCCGTCGGACAGGCGCTATCCCGCTGCAATTCCATTCCGAGATCGACTACGGCTTCCAGCACTTCGTGGGACAAGCTCAACAGACGCTCCCCCACCCGGGTGATGCGCAGCCCGCGACCCTCTCGCTCGAACACCTCCCGACCAAGCCGTTCTTCCAAACTGCGAAGCTGATGACTCACCGCAGACTGACTCAGGCCCAGCAGTTTGGAGGCCGCTGTGGCACTGCCGGCCTGGAAAATCGCACGCACCAATCGGAAGTCTCTGAGCTCGATACTGGGGTCCGGGATCATATTATGAATTGTCCTCACGTTACCGACGAAATCAATTCGTTTTTCTCATGTGATCCATAGCGCTAGAGCTAATTCATCGCCAAACGGGCAGCGCATCCCACTCAATCTGGAGAAAACATCATGCTAGAGCTCTACTATTCCCCCGGTGCTTGTTCCCTCGCGGCCCACATCGCCCTGGAAGAAGCGCAATTGACCTACCGCCTTCATCGAGTCGAAACGTCGAAAGGCCAACAGCTGAGCGAAGACTACCGAAAGATCAATCCCATGGCGCAGGTGCCGGCGTTGCGACTGGATTGCGGCGCTGTACTCACTCAAATCCCCGCGCTCCTGAACTACATCGCTCGGCTCCGACCGGACGCCACCTTGCTGCCGACCTCGCCCGTGAAACAGGCGCGCGCTGACGAATGGGCGAGTTTATTGACATCCGCATTGCACCCGGCCTTCGTCGTTCACTTTCGCCCCCAACGCTACAGCCAGGACGAATCACTGCTGCCCGGCATGCGTCGCGAAGGCAAAGCTCACGATTGGAAAATGCTACAGCACGTGGAGGCACGCTTGCCTGGGGGCACCTCCGTGCTTCCCGGCGAGTGGTCGTTGCTAGACGGTTACGCCCTGGTATTTTATCTTTGGGGACTCCGCGTCGATCTTCCCGTAACTGATCTCCCCAAATATCATCAGCTAGCCCGCGCAACAGCTCAGCGCCCGGCAGTGGCACGAGTACTAAAAACCGAAGGCCTGCAGTTCGCCACCGCCGCTCTCGTAACGCCCGAAGAAAAACGGGCTAGTTAATCCGTTCTCGATCGGTCCGTCATCAGAACGAAAATGCCGCCCCACTGGGTGTAAGCGTTGAACTTCCCAGACTCTTGAGTAAACCCATCAGAACGTGGGGATCCGCTGCGGGCCGGGCCGGCTGGCCATTGAGCCCTGCCTGCAGCGGAAGCACCTCCGCCCCAATTCTCAGCGTACCTGCCGTTTTGGTGACGGACAAAAGCAAAAGCAAAGCATCTTGTTCGCGAGTGCAATCACAGCTGAATACCAGGTTCCCCAGACCCCACACGATGAGCGCGTCCGCTCGACGCTCGACTTTCGCCACGGCATGACTGCCATGAACCACGACGATGTCGCCCCCGGCAGAGACGACCGAATCCACGACGGCCACTAGTGGCTCTGACGGTAGATACGACGGCGGGCCGGTGACATGCATAGACACGATAACGACATCAGACGAATTGACCACCACCCTCACGGATTCCGCAATCTTTCGATCCGAAGTATTGCCGAGCTCTCGGGCGACTAAGGCTAGTTTCCAGGAAGCGTGTTCGATGATGCGCGTGCTTCCACCGACAGGTGAGATTCCGGCAGACTGCAAAGCACGCCGGGTCGACTCCAGTCCCGCGATGCCATCGTCAAGCCGATGGTTATTCGCCAAGCCCACGACGCCCACGCCGGCCGCGCGCAGAATGCCTGGCGTCCCCACGGCGTTGCGCAATCGGACCCCAGCGCTGTTGATCTCCGCTGACAGACCTGGCGCGATCGGACCTTCCAGGTTTACGATGCCCATCGCCCCCTCAAGCGCCACGCCTTCGGTCAAACGTGTCAGTTCCGTCCCGATATGAACATCGCCTCCCAACCAAAGCTTGAGCGGCGCCCGCTTGGGCGCAGTCTGCTTAGGAGCGGGCGGCTCGGGCGCAGGTTCTCGGTAGCCGCGGGAGCACGACGAACAAGTGACGCTCAGCCACACAGCCATGAACAAGTAGGACACTCGGAGCATAGCCAGGATGCGGCGGATCCGCGATGCAAAGCCTATCAGATCCTCTGCGCAGCGGTGATCGGCAACGGGAACGCTTGCACACCCCAAAGCTCAACATCGCCTCCCGCAGCCGAGCAATCAACGCTAGCCGCTCCGGCAGGTCACTCTGCCTCTGCGAAACCCGCGCACCCGGGCGTGTCTGCTCCCGCTGTTCCGAGCAAGCCCTGGCAAATCACTTGTCTCGAGAAACACTACTCGGACGTGACCGGCTCCAGGCGAAATGGCGCTTGGGGGTCGACATCGCCGGTGTACGCGTTCTATTTGACGACTGACTGGACAAGGTGGGTAGTGCCCAGATCGATGCCCCCGACGTGCTCGATCTATTCGCTTCACCCTATCGGCCTGGAGCCATCGCTCCGGTCAAGGATCCGAATGAAGATCCCGGGCGCGGTCGGCTTAGCACACTATTGGCTAGTACATACGGCACCACCGAACGCGAAGTGGCCGGACGCCTCCGACACGTCACGTTGATGGGCAGCGGGGTATCCGTCCACCGAAAGATTGCGGGCGCCTTGGGGCGAGTGGCAACGACATTGGAGCGACTCTCGCTCAGAGAGCCTGAGCTCACGCAGTACTTCAAAAAGCTCGGCGGCGGTTTCGCTTGGCGAAAAATCGCCGGCACGGGCCGCTTGAGTGCCCACTCTTACGGAATCGCCATCTACATCGACACGAGCTATTCGGACTACTGGCGTTGGCAAGGCGACAGCCCGGTTTGGCGCAACCGCGTCCCGCGCGCGATTGTGAATGCCTTCGAGCAACACGGCTTCATTTGGGGGGGACGCTGGTATCATTTCGACACCATGCACTTCGAGTACCGTCCGGAGCTGTTAGACGAACATTGCCAGAGTCGAAACCCTAGGGTCCGAAAAACTAGCGGCCGTCAGTGTCAGCCCGAGTCAGCGCTGGCGTCACCGGCATCGTCGACACCCGCTTCCGCATCACTCGAGTCGCCGCGGTCAGTAGCCGCGTCCGGGTTCGACGCGTCCGGAACCGCCGCGTCCGACGCATCCGACGCATCCGGCTCCGACGTTCCATCGGGAGAACTGTCCATAGCGCCGGCGTCAGCCCACGGGACACCGCCACCCGAACCGCCCGTGCTGGAGCTCGTGCCGCCAGCACTGCTCTCGTGGGCCCCTCCCGCAGCCGTTGGGTTCTCGTAAGCGCCGCCAGTACCGCCAGTGCTGCTGCCGCCGCCATTTGCGGTGGACGTTACGATCGGACCATCGTCAGCGCTCGGATCCTCGGAACGCGGATTCAATCCGCACGCCGTCGCCGTAGCGCAGACCAAGAAGACCGCCAGATTCCGATAGTTCAACATCACGGGTGTCTCGCAGATCGACGCTCAGCCGGCGTCGCCACTTTCAGCCGCATCGCTGGCGTCAAGAGAGCTCCCGTCGGGAGGGCCGGAGTCAGCACTAACCCCGCTGTCGCCACCATCCACGGTCACGCCGCCGTCCGCGCCCCCGTCGGCCGATTCGCCACCTGTGGAGCCAGAATCGCCACCAAATATCGGTCCACCGCCACTGCCGCCGGTCGACGAGGTTCCGCCAGCACCCATGCCGGTACCCATGCCGCCAAATCCGCCAGCATCTGCGCTGGTAATCGCGTTCGCACTCGGATCTTCCGAACGTGGATTGAGACCGCAGCCCACTGCCATGCCGGCAGCGAGCAGCAACACCCACCGTGTACTAGCGGGAAGAGTTGGGGTGGATTGCATGATCTGTCCGGAGCCAAACGCTACGCCGTCAATGAGTTAGGCATGATCGGCCTCCGAAACCAAGAGAACCACTCCCTCGTCGGTCATCCAGCAGGGAATTTCCGCGCTTCCAGCGATGATATCGCGTTGCGATCCGGGAGAACCCTACTTTTTTCCCTTGGACACAGCTGCCTTGGCCACAGGACTGGCGTTGGCATTCGGAGCGTGACCCTTGGACTTGCCGTGGGCTTTTCCCTTGCCCTCAGCCTTCTTCGCTTGGGCGTCACCCTTCTTATCGGCGACGTCGCCCTTCTTATCGGGGCTCCCGTCCGCGGCCTTTTCCTCGGGCTCTGGCTCGTCGGGCTTCTCGGACCAGTCGGTCTCGTCGACTGAGTCACCGATCTTGGCGGCGCGCTTTAAGATCTTGTCGCGAAGCGTCGTTTGCTCCAGACCGATGCGACCCGGGCGGTCGGCGCCACAGTCCGTGAATTCCGTAGGCTCCATAGTGGAGTTCTGCGTGCAAGTCGTGTCGATGGTGAGCACGCCGCCCTGGGTGCCAAGCTTGTACGAGTAACGGTAGGACAGCCGCGGCACACTGGACGTGGCGATTTCCTTCAGCCTCGTCGTGATGGTGCCGCTGCCGGGATCGTTGAGCACGATCGGGTGCTCCGACATCTCGAAAGTCTTGCGAGTCGCAAGATGCAATGCCTCACCGGAGAACTTCGTCTTTTCTTCTACCGGTGTGTAGGCGCGCATGCCCGACGGGCTGCACGCCACTGAGCTAAGCGCGGATGCCGCAAGGAGAGCTGTGCCGAGAGTGACCGACGATACGCTCCGCCAAAAAGTGCGAATGGTTCTGCCGGATGCTGAGTTCGTTGTGCTGCCCATGACTGTACCTCTTTGGTGATCTACGATCTGTTATGCCCGCCCGTAGCAGCGCCGCAAACCACGAATAAATCTGCAGTGCTACGGAAACTGGACAGCAGTTCCCGCGGGGGTCCGTGAAAATCTGGCAGTCCGAGACGCCAATTGCCCCAGCGACTTGTGCCGCCGACCGCTACTGAACGCAGTTTATTTCGGCGCCGGCCTCGCCGGACTCTGGATTCATCCAGACGTTGTCGTGGCATTCGAGATTCTGTGCGCCAGCCAACGTGGCGACGCTCACGTCGGTCTCGGCGAAGGTGTTCGATACCAGAACCACGTTGTTCTGGTTGATAATGATATCCCCATGCACTTCGCAGGCAGCGATGGTCGCGTCGTTTTGATGAATGATGAGATCTCCCTCAATCACGCAGTAGAGAAGCGACGCGTTGTTGAGGGCGATGGTAACGTTACCCTTAATCGTCACTCCACGAACGGCTACGTTGTTCTTGTCGATGATCAAGTCCCCGTCGATGATCGACACATCCGGGCCGTCGCCGTAGACGACAACGTTGTTGCCCTCTAGTTCGAGATTTCCGGCGATGTCCACGCCGTCGTCAGCGCCATCGATGACCACGACCGTGTTGTTGCTAGCGACGAAGTTTTGGGTCTGAGCCTCCCCCACCACCGCAATATCGGCATTGCTGGTGGGGTAACAAATGACACTCCGGATAGTGCCATCGCCATCCACAACTACGTCAGCCGCCGCATTGTTTCCACACTCGCGGTCCAGGTCGATGCAATCCCCTGCGGTGGTCATCACGCAACCATCAGCCCCGGCATTGATCGTCTGCCCCTCGAGGCCCTGGTCACCGATCACGGTGGCAGTGTTTTCCTCGTAGGGGTAGGCGCTGCTGGTTGGCGGACCTTGGTCATCCCCGCAAGCAAGGAGACCGAAGGCAAGGGCAATGCTGACGTAGCTACGAATCACGATGTCTCCGCTCAGTTAACGTCGGGGAACCGGCAGAGCCCGTTGCTACACGGAATCTCGTTGCAGCAGTCCGAATCGAGTTCACAGATTTGCCCGAACTCAGCGCAAACCACAGGGGGCTCGTAGGCGTCGTAGGGCGGCGGCTCCAGCACACCGCAGGTGCCGTCCGAAGAGCCTGTGGCCCGAATACAAGTAGTACCGGGGCAACAGTCACCGTTGATGGTACAGGAGCCACCGGACTCCACACAGGCGTAGCCGCCGTCAGGAATTTCCATGCATACGAGGGCGCCCTCCTCATTGCGAATACAGGGCACGTCGTTGCAGCAGTCCGTGGCCGAAGCGCAGGTCTCGCCGGCTTCGCGGCAGACATCGCCGAGACCATTGCAGCGGGGCACGCCGAGGGTGTCTAGCTCGCAGGCTTTGAAGCTACCGTCGCCGGCGCAGCAGTTATTCTGAGACGATGAGTTGTCGCAGGTGTAGTCGTCTTCCGTGTAGTGACAGACGTTGCCCTGGGGGTTACAGGCGGGGCCGTTGCCGCCCGTCGGACTGCGGCAGATGCCGATGACCGCGCCGTCGTCTTTCTGACAAGTCACGCGACCTTCGCCCGGCAGGCCCGTATCCGGTCCGCCACAGCAGTCCGTGTCCTCGCGACACAGTTCGCCTTCGACGTGGCAGCCGCTGGCGGGCTGACAGATATCGCGACCAGTCTTGCCGTAGGGAGCGCAGAGCCGGCTGCAGCAATCACCGCAATCACCGCAAACGGTGCCTTCGACGCCGTCGGCGCAGTTGGTCGCGCCCGAGGGCGGCATGTCACAGGTACCGGCGTTGGCGCCGTCGCCAATCACGCAAGTGCCGGAACAGCAATCGGCGCCGCGGCCGCAGATATCGCCGGTCTGGATGCAGAAGGACGGAGCGAGTTCGCAGCGCCCGCCGTCGCAGAAACCGGAGCAGCACTCGCTGTCGCCACCGCACTCGTTGCCGGCGGTGGAGCAGCTGTCATTCAGAGCTTGGCAGCTACCGCCGACACAGCTCGCTCCACAACAGTCGGAGTCCGCGGCACAAGAATCGCCGTCACTGGTACATGTGTCGCCGTCGGCGCAAACGCCATCCGCGGTACATCGCATGTTGGCGCAATCGGTCGCTGCCGCGCAGCTCGAGCCCGATGCGCCGGGAGCGTCGAGGCTGGAGGCACAAGTGCTCGAATCAAGATCACAAACCTGAGAGCAGCACTGGCCGTTGCTACTGCAGAGATTGCCGAAGACAACGCAGGTCAAGGGGTCGGAGGTCGCGCCGTCTCGCCCCGTCGTGCTCCCGTCGCTGGTCGCCGATGCGTCTGTATCGCCGCCTCCGCCGCCGCTTCCGGTCGACGTCTCAGACGAACAACCTGCAGCGATTGCCGCACCCAATGCCAATAAACCCAGGATCTGCTTGAAATTGCGCAATTTAATAGCTCCTACAGCAATATGAGTGGTGCCAACGGCGTCAGATTATTATCGGACGTAGTATTTTCCCGGCAATGCCAGTGTTCTTACCCCTCCTTCGCGAATTTCGTCAGTTACCGACGTTGATCCTCATTCTGGCCGGGACGATCGCGGGCTGCGGCGAAACCGTGGTGCTCGGATATACAAACGGGGACTTCTTCGAGTGCGTGCCCGTCCCGTGTCAGGGCGCGGGGACCAAGGCCTGCGGGGATTGCGTAGACAACGACGGGGACGGGCACCCCGATGCAGCGGACGAGCATTGTCTGAGCGCCTGCGACGACGATGAATCCGGCTTCTACGACGCCCAGTCCGGGAACAACCAGGCGTCCTGCAACCAGGATTGCTTTTTCGACTCCAACAGCGGCGCGGGCAATGACGGTTGCCAGTGGGACCACCAATGTGATCCCCTGTCTCCCGCCGGCGACTCCTGCCCCTACGACGACGGGCGATTCGCAGCGACCTGCGAATCCTGGGGAACTGCGCAGAGTGACTATTGCGTCAGTACCTGCCTGAGCAAAACGCCCAATGGTTGCGATTGTTTTGGCTGCTGCGAACTCCCGGCTCGAAGCGGAAACTTCGTGTGGCTGGGCAAACAACAACAAAATCAGGCGACCTGCAATGAAGACAGCTTTTCCGATCCCGAGAGTTGTCCGCCGTGTACTCCCGTCCCGTCCTGCCAAAACACCTGCGACAGCTGCGAAGTGTGCGTAGGAGGGTCCGGACTGCCCCCGGGATGCCAGGCAAACGACGCCTGTCCTGACGGCGCCCTCAGCTGCGCTACCGCCCCCTTTGCCTGCACCGACGGCACGTATTGCGTTACGGGTTGCTGCCGCGAGGTCGCTCCATGACGGGCCGAGGGCTGACTCTGTGCCTCCGTTTGGGGGCCGCTATCAGCTTCCTTTCTGGGGTTGTGCAAGCGGCTGAGACAACTCCCTACCGAACTCAACTGGAGATGAATCGCGGACCCGGCACGGAAGGTTGCGCGAGCCAGTCCAGCCTCAAGCGAGATATTGAAGCCCGTCTAGGACGCAAGAGCTTCGCTGAACGCGGCGCTGAGCTGAAGCTCCGAGTCGATCTCAGCCACTCCGAGGAACACGGATATGAAGCCGAGTTGGTGCTGCGGGATGCCACGGGCAATGAGCTAGGGCGCCGACGGCTACGCAATCAAGACGAAAACTGTGACGAGCTCTCGCGCGCGCTCGGACTAGTCATGGAGCTGAGTATTAACCGGCTTCGCGATGCCCACGTGCAAGCCGAAGAGGAACGCGCGCGGGACAGGGAAGCCCAGCAGCTACGCTTCGATGGACTCGTCACAGCGGCTATAGAGGGCGGCGTCTTGCCAGGCATAGCAGTGCTTCCCCGCGTAGAGTTTGGCGTTATCTGGCCTACTGGGTGGCGAGTCGCGGCGCGGCTATCCACATCGCTGAACGCCGTAGAATCAGATTCAGATTTCGCTCGTCACGACGCGGCGGTGTTGCTCTGTACTCCTGACGCGCTCACAGGTCGGACCGCGCTGTTCATCTGCGGTGGCGTCATGGGCGGAATCAGCCAAGCCGAAGGTCGTGGCTGGGACCCCAATGCCAGTGCGCGGCGACCGGCCCTCGGCGCAGTCGTTTCCGGCCGCTTGCGCTATCCATCCGAGGGGAAGATTTTCGGCCAATTCGGCCTTGAGTTAGAGCTTCCGGTGATCCGAGATGACTTCGTGGCTCTCGCCGGCACCGACGTAAATGGGCGAGAAATAAGCGTATTCCGAGCGTCTGTCGTGGGTGCTCTAGGTGGCATCGGTGTAGGTATCCGTTTTTAGTGGCATTCCTCCTGATAAAACTGAGCCGCCATCACCACCTACTGACAAATGGGTAACGCTCGCTCTAAGCTGTTGTTTGCAGCAAATGGCCGAACACAACCCGCAAGAGTTTCGGAAGTTATTTGATGAGCACGCAGCGTACATATGGCGAAGTCTTCGCTACCTCGGGGTCCCCGACTCGGATCTCCCGGACCAGTGCCAAGAGGTGCTTCTGGTCGTGCACCGAAAGGTCGCTGACTTCGACGGTCGCTCCACTCTCCGGACTTGGATTTATGGCATCTGCGTACGGGTCGCCTCCGGCTTTCGTCGTAAGGCTCACGTTCGACGAGAGATCGTCTACGAGGAGCCGCCCCAGGGCAGCTACGAGCCGGGCCAAGAAGCGCACCTCTCTGCCAAACAAGCAAAACAACGCCTTCATGCTGCTCTCGACCAACTGGACGAGCAAAAGCGGGCCATCTTCGTCCTCTACGAAATCGAGGGGCTTTCCATGAACGAGGTAGTGCAAGCCACCGGCTGTCCCTTGCAGACCGGCTATTCCCGACTCCGGGCGGCACGAGCGGAACTCAAGGTTGTGCTCAAAGCAACCGAGGAAAAAACACCATGACTGATCCAATTCGCTGGCGAGACGATCCGAACGCCCCCGACGGCCTACAATCGCTGATGCAAGCGGCAGAAGCCGACGGCCCGAGTACGGCGGAGCTCGAAGCACTCTGGAGCGGACTCCCGTTGAGCGGTGGACCTGTTCCGGTCGATCTTGCGAACGCAGGAGCGGCCTCTGCGGGTGCCACCGTGGCCGCCAAGTGGGTGGTTGGCGGGACCGTTGCCGCCATCGCGCTCTCCGGTGCGCTTTGGCTAAACCAACCAGGGCTGAACCAACAAACTCCCGACGTGAACAGCTCCCCCGGTGCTCCGCCGACGGCGCCAGTCGTGGCTGATCCAGCGACAGCAGAGCCGACGCCATCCATCGCCGATGAAGCTAACAGCGCCGGCACGACTGACGAGGGAGCTAAGTCAAAGGCGCCCGCACTCCAGCAGCGCAGCGCGGCTAAGAAGAGCGCCACGGACACGCCCTCAGATGCGCCCAAGAAGAGCGAAGCCGATCTACTCAGCCAAGCCCAGCGCGCTCTGGACAAGGATCCGAAGAAAGCCCTGCGCCTAGCGCGCCAGCACGCTTCTCAGTTCCCCTCGGGCGCCCTCGCCCAGGAACGTGAAGTGATCATCATCGGTTCTCTCCGGCGCCTCCAGCGAAGCCAGCAGGCACAAGAGCGCTCTACCGAATTCGCCGACAAGTACAAGAACTCCATTCACGCGCCGAAATAGCGCAGGCGGTCGCCGAATTGGCACCGCTACTCAGTTATGCCTAGCCCAGGCAGAGCTGCCAGCTCTAGAGCGCTCGCAGCAGACGCACGGCCGACCCGTTCCACCACCGCTCAGCGCTGAATCCCGGTCGGGGTCCCATCAGCACCAACACATAGTTCTCGCCGTCCTCGATAGCGCCTAGCCCAGCCTGGCTCAGCGCCACCGACCAAGCGACGGACAGAGAGTTCGCACCCGAGCTGCCCAACATGACCTCCAAACTGGAGGCCGGCTCGTCCGCGAAATAACCGGAGGCCGATACAATAGGCAAATCGCTTAACGGAGCTATCGCGCCGGGCACCACGTTGCGAGCGATCTCCTTGTCGATCACCGCCGACTCGGTAATGCGTCGGGAAACGATGCCGCCTTGGCTCGTCGCCACCGATGCGTTGAACAACTGCAAGCCAACTTTTGATTCCGAGCGCGGCCGCGACAGGGAGACCACCATCAATCGCAAATTCGAGTACGGCACCGCGTAGTCGCTTCCGCAGATGTAGCTGTTCGAGGACGACACGTAATTGACCCCACCGAAACAGCCTCCCACCACCCAAAGCGTACTGCTGTTGTTGGAGATACTGCCCGCGGGGATTTGAGCAATCTGTTGAGAGCGCCACAGTTGGCGATCCGGCTCGGGGAGCGGAGGCTCCACCGGCGGTTCCACGGACGCCCCCGTCCCAGCGTCGGAGCTCGCGCCGTCGGCGGCATCCGAGCCCCCGCTATCGGTCAGCGCTGCGTCCGGGTCACTGGCATCCAAGCTAGAGTCCGGCACTGCGCCGTCCGGCACTGCGCCGTCCGGCACTGCGCCGTCCG
>SPKZ01011840.1_pt1 | contig 27206 bp, 23 predicted proteins | sample 2456571 | NCBI WGS metagenome assembly SPKZ01 (sample SAMN11192286, study PRJNA482655) | marine metagenome | biome: ENVO:00000447; feature: ENVO:00000244|ENVO:00000211|ENVO:00000569|ENVO:00002023; material: ENVO:00002151; isolation source: ocean water from marine abyssalpelagic zone ... | reverse complement strand
TACGGGGGTGACTTGCAGTCTAAGCTGTGGCGACAACGAAACCAACGGCGAAGAAGAGTGCGACGACGGTAACTTCATCGACGGCGACGGCTGCGATTCCCAGTGTAAGAGCGAGGGCAGCTTCGAGTGCGAGGGTGGCATCTGCATTTGTCCCGAGAGCTGGCTCGTCGAATACGATTTGGCGGACGCGGAGTACCACCTCCGCCAGAGTCCGCTCGGCATGGGAGACAGCGAGATCGGCAATCAGCAGTCCTTCGATGACGAGGAGTGGAATTGCTATGAGAATGCGTCGCCGCCCTGCGATGGCGTGGAGGAGGCGACCATGTTCCTGCGTTATCAGAATGACAACGGTGCCTTCGCCAATGGTACGGTGGAATTTGTGTCGTTGACCTACAGGTTGCGCTTCACCATTCGAGACGTACACTCGGACCTGCTGGCTCGAGCCGGCGCTGTCGAGGGGGATAAACAGGTTTGTGAGTCCACGTCCGCCAAGGACGGCGTGGTCTACCGCCACGCTCGCGGCACGCTGCAAAACAACGTGATCACTTGGGGGGACGACAAGGTGGACGACTGGTTCACCTACGGCACCACCGTGTGTCGCGCGGGTGCCGTCCTCTGCCAAATGGGAGACCTGAAGTTGGACGAAGTGGAGATCCAGGACGACCTCGTCACGGTGCCGCTGAAGCCCTTCGTCCTCGGTGGCGTCGACAACAAAGAAATCACGCTGGATGAGGCTGGGGTGGGCGCGGCTAAGATCGGCTTGGAGTTGCCGCCATACCCCCAGACAGAACGCTATTTCAAGCTCCGGGGCACCGAGGTCAGTCGGCAGCTATTGCCCAGCCCGGCGTGTGTCTGTGCGGACGCGACACAATAATGAGAGAGAAGAAGCCCTCGTGCTATACGAGCGCTGTGGACTCGCGAATGCCTCCTAGTGCCGTTCTTGGGCGGTCAGAGCCTAAGTGGTTTCCCCGTGGGCGGCGATGGCCCTCGCGTTCGGCGTGGGGCACCTCGGCGCTGTTGAGTCTGTTCGCTGTCACGGCGTCGGGGGCTTGCTCAATTTACGACACCAGCTTGCTGCGGCCCGGGGACGGTGGTTTAGATGCGGGTGGCGTAGGTGGCGCCCACAACGGCACCGGCGCTACCAGCTCGACCGGCGCCGTCAGCTCCACCGCAGGCTCGGGCACGGGGGGTACGGGCGGCACGCCCCCAGTCGACATCTGTCCGGACCGGGCGTTAACTCAGGCGCAAGGCACCGACAGCTCGTTTAGCTTCGGTACATCCAGCATTGATTTCGGCACGGCCCTTCCGGACACCACCGGTTATCGCAACATCGGTATCGATCTCGACGGGGACTGCGACCGCGTTGCGGCAGAGCCGGAGTGCAGCGATGCAGATTTTTCAGACGGCACGTACCCAGATGGTGCTCTCGGCGTGGACAATGCCGGGGGTGGTTTTTTTCGGTACTTTCAGGACCAACTGTTTAGCCTGCCCTTCAACGAAAATATCACTGTGGGCAACGGCGCCATTCTGTTCCACGTCAGCGGCTACAACGATGACTCCAGCGACGAGGTTGTCGGCGATGACAATGATGTGGATGTCGCGCTGTTAATCGCTGCTCCCTATCCAGACGGCATAACCCCCAGCATGGACAATATTCCGTCCTGGGATATCGATGACACGTCGGTGCAGATCCCGTCGGGCGCAGGTTGTGATCCGGCAGCGCCCAGTGCCTGTCGCCAGTTTTCCGCAACGACTCCGACGAGCCTGACAGATATCGCTTACATCAGCGGCGGTCGATTGGTCGCGCGATTCCCTGACATGCGCATTGTGCTGCCCGGGCAGCCCTACGCATCCGGTAAGGGGGATATCGAAATCATATTGAAAAACTCGACGCTGCTCTGTGACATCCAGGCGACGCCTGACAACGCAGTCATCGGCAATGCTTGGCGGGCTAACGAGTGTACGTTGGGCGGCCGTTGGCAGCTCTCCAGTGCCCTCCTCGCTGCTCAACGCATGGCGGATCCTCTCTCCGGTACCGATATCGGCTCCCAGCCCATGTGCCTCGGGGACACCGGCTATTCCGCTCTTCAGGGCATCCTTTGCCGAAGCGTGGATCGTGCCAGTACTCGGGAATTCCCATCGTCTGACGTGGCCTGTGACGGTCTCTCCTTTGGCATGAACATGACTATGGTCTCCGCCATTCCGAACTACGTGGTGCCCGTCGATCGTTCCCCAAATCTTTGCGACGGCAGTTTGCGTCAGGCTCCAGCTTGTCTTTGAACGGCGTCAGCAGACGCGTTTGACGTTCGCCAAGTTGACTAAGAGCGACATCAGCCGCCGCTCACCACGCCTATAATCGCGCACATTCGCCTACATGTCGGGACCGAGACTCGCGCCGTCGGGTCCAAGGAACCCCCCCGTTGGCGTCATAACTCCAGCTGTTAGTGCTCAAAATCGAGCCTTTTGCAGTCGGAATCGCCTAAACTAGTCACGATCTGGGCAGCTTCGTGTTGCCGGGAGCAAGAACAGCCATGAGCAGGGGGAATAAAAGAACAACGTTGCGTCCGCAGGGGTGGGCTTGCGGGATAATTCTCGCTTCCGTGACGGCGTTTGCCTCGCTGGCTTCGGCCACGTCTGCTTCCGACACCAAACAGGCTGAGAACGAGTTCATCAAGGGCCGTGATGCCTTTATGGAGGAGCGAGTGATCGTTGCCGCCGAGCATTTCGAGCGGGCCGATGCCTTGGCGCCCAACGCGCGGGTCCTGTTATTGGCGATTCAAGCTCGGCAGGCCGCGGAGCAGCTGGACCGAGCCGCGACTCTTTCGGCTCTCGCGCTGCAACGGCATCCGGGGGACAAGAAGCTCCGACGGCTGGCCCGAAAGATCGTGAAAGAGGCCAAAAAGAGCCTGGGTCGAGCCGAGGTGAAATGCAGTGAGCCCTGCACGCTGTTGCTCGACGGCCGTCTGCTTCCGGGAGCGGCCGCCACCGTGCGGACAGTGTACGTGCATCCGGGACCACACGGAATGCAGGTTAGCTGGGCCGACGGTGACAGTAACGGCGAGTCGTCGAGATTTAGAGCACGACAGGGCCGACGCAAGAAGATCCGCTTCGATTCTCCGGACGCCCAAGCCGAGCAGGAGCTCGACGAGCCAGCAGAAGAAGAGACATCGGGGACGGAATCCGAAGTGGTGTTGGATGAATCAGACGGCACCTCCCCGGTACTGTTTTGGATTGCCAGTGGCTTGACTGGCGTGCTCGCTGGCGTTTCCGTCGTCAGTGCTTTCGATACTCAAAGTAATCCTGGCGCAGACGCTGTTCGCGACGGTTGCGTCGGGCAGGGCGAAGATTGTCAGCTTTATCAAGATGGCCTCGCCAGTCAGCAGCGAACCAACATCCTGTTCGGGGTCACCGCGGGTGCGGGCATCGCGACTGCTGTCATCGGGTTATTTCTGACGGACTGGGGTGCCGAAGGGCAGCCAGAATCGGCCAGTGTTAGCCGTAGTGTGCGCCCGTATGTGGTGTCAGTCGGTGACGGCGGGCAAATTGGCGTGGTGACGAGTTTCTAGTGGCGGGTCCTCGCTTCATCGACGCCGGCTATCGCGGCCCCCGAAAGATCGATCGCTATCGCTTGGTCTCTGAGATCGCCTCAGGCGGCATGGCGACAGTGTTCCTGGCCAGCCTCGGTGGGGTGGGCGGATTTCAGCGCCTAGTGGCGATCAAGCGTCTCCATCAGCACCTGGAAAACGAAGAGCAGTTCGTCCAGATGTTCCTGGATGAGGCGCGTCTGGTAGCGCGCATCCATCATCCCAACGTGGTGGCGATCCAAGAGGTAGGGGCGAGCCAAGCTGGATACTACCTGGTGATGGAGTACGTCGAGGGTGACACCTTGTCAAAGCTCTTGGGTCGGACCTGGGGCAAGTCCTCGGGAATGCCGGCTCCCATTGCCTTGCGAATCATGGTGGATGTTCTCGAAGGGCTGCATGCCGCTCATGAGCTCAAGGACGAGGAGGGCGCGCTGGTACAGCTTGTCCACCGCGACGTATCGCCGCAAAATATTCTGATTGGCATGGATGGCGTTGCCCGCATCGCAGATTTTGGTGTGGCGCGGGCGTCCACTCGCCTCAACTCAACCAAGAGTGGCCAGCTCAAGGGCAAGATGGCGTACATGGCGCCAGAGCAGGCTCGGGCGGAGCCGGGTCTGGACCGTCGCGCTGATGTCTTCGCTGCGGGCATCGTGTTGTGGGAAGCCCTGTCAGGTAAGCGCTTGTTTCGCCGCGAGACCGAAGCGGAAACCCTGAGCACGGTGTTGTCGCTGGAAATACCCCACATCTGCGACGTGAATCCGAAGATCAGTCGTCCCTTGGGTGACGCGGTCATGGGCTCGCTGCAACGCGGTGCCGCGGAGCGCTACGCGACCTGTTCAGCGTTCGGCGTTGCAATAGAAAAGAGCTGCGGACTCCAGGAGGTGGCGACGACCAAAGAGGTGGCGGCCTTCGTTCAGAATCTCTTCGGCGATGAGGTCAAAGCGTTTCAAGCCCAGGTGCAAGCTCGCCTTCGCTCGCCGGAAATTGAGCCTGCCATAGACGCGGCGAACGGCGATGACGCGACGGCCAGTATTCCGCCGGAAGTCAGCTCTGTCCGTACCCACGGCAGTACCACCCCAGCGGGAACGGCTGCACCCATCGCTGCAGCCGAGTTGTCTCAGCCATCGGGGCCTGCGGGTATCTCAGCTCGTCCGCTATTGATGGCTGGCGGCATCGCGGCCCTCACGGTGCTACTCGGATCGGCGATTCTGTTTTCCGGGGATGACAAGGGCAAGGCCCCGGCCACAGCCTCTCCGGTGACCACTGAGGCTACGGCCCCTATCGATTTAGACTCATTGCCGTCGGCGGACGGCGTGACGGCTGAGCCGACCCAGACCTTGTCGGTGGAGAGTTTGGATAAACTTCCGCTCGTCGTTCTCGATGAGCCGGCCCCCGCGGTACGGCAGCGACCCACCCAGCGACCCACCCAGCGACCCGCTTCCCGTAGGTCGACACGAAAGCTGAAGCCAGAGCCCAAAGCGAAAAAATCCTCCTCTCCCGCGAAGGTGATTCTCAGAGCGGATCCGCCTAAGCGAAAGCCGAAGAAGAAGCTCGATCTCGATCTCTCGAACCCCTACCGCTAGTATTGGGCAGATCACGGAACGGCTACGGGGTGCCAGGGGGCTGCCTTCAAAGCCGCGGCGAGAGCCTGCGGGTGCGGCGAGAGTGCCGGCCAGCTGGACGTTTTCCCGGCGGCGCGGCGACTTTTACCCTATAGACGCGGGATGGACCCCATCGTCGTTAGCCCTAGGGTGACCATCCCTGCTGACGCCATCTCGTGGCGTGCCGTGCGCGCTCAGGGACCGGGGGGGCAAAACGTGAACAAGGTCGCGACCAAGGTCGTGTTGTCGCTGAGCATGAGCAAGATCGTCGGTATGAGCGACGCGGCTCGTCGCCGCCTGGCGGATGCGGTGGCCAATCGATTGGACGCTGACGGGCGACTGCTAGTGAGCTGTGAAGAGACCCGCCACCAGGCGAGAAATCTCGATATAGCTCGCGAACGCATGCGACAAATCGTTGCCGCATCATTGCCGGCGCCGAAGCGGCGGGTGGCCACGAAACCTTCGCGGGCGGCGAAACGCCGGCGAATGGACTCCAAACGGAAGACTTCTGAGAAAAAGCGCGATCGGCGTTACCGCGGCGACTGAGACTCGTCTGATAGGCGGCCCCTCCACCGAGTGGCGAAACATCGCGTGCGGCGGCTCTATGACGCGGGCGCGCGGGACTGATAAGGTCGGGCCGTGCGGAGACCGGGCAGTCACGTCGGGAGCCCTTGCCGGGCACTCTGGGGGGGCTCAGCCTTACTGTTGGGTACGGCATTGGCGGGCACCGTATTGCTAAGCACTGCGGTGGCGGCTCAAACCGAGGACGCGCCGGGCGTCGGACGCCTGGCTCCTAAATCCACCGCTGCGCCGAAGGAGACGCGGCCGGCAGAGGCTCCCTCTGAGCCCGCTGTACCGGAACAGGCGCCGGATCCAGCGCCTGAGACGACTCCCGAGGCGTCAGCAACCGATTCGGAGTCTACGGCAGCAGCAGCTGGTGAACAGTCGCCAGTCGCGACCGATCCAGAGACGGAGCCAGCTGCTCCACAGACGCAGGGCTCGGGGGCGGGCGCGGACGCAGACGCGCGCAGTGCCGCATCGCCGAGTGCCGCATCGCCGAGTGCCGCGGCAGCCGGCGCGGCTCCGTCCGACGCGAACGCGCCCAGTGAGATAGACCAATCTGACGCGCCAACTGGAATATCGGACTCACCGTTTGGTATGGCAACCGACCCGAACTCAAAAGGTACGTCCCCCTGGGTTTGGTGGAGAGGCACGAATTTCGTTTTGGATCAGTCCGTCACCACCACGGCAGTTGGGATCGGTCGGAACAATCTGAGTGATAGCCACGAGGTGTACTCACATGGTTACAGCCTCCTCTTGAACGCCTACCTCTACAGCACCAAGGACGTCAGTGTCCGGGTGGCCTCCCGCCTCGGCTACGATGTTGAGCTGTCGAACAGTGACACCACCAATCGACAGCGCGAAATGCTGTTTCGCGATCCCTCGTTATCGCTCGCCGGGCGCCGGACCGTGGAGCTTTTTGGCAAGCACGCCCGCACTGCCTTCTTTGCCAATTTTACGGTGCTCGCGCCGGCGTCGGCAAACAGTCGCCATCGGGGTATTTACTTAGTCAGCTCCCCACGTTTGTCCGTCATCCAGCCCTTGGGCGTCACGTCTTCGGATGTTTGGTTCGACAGCATCGCGGTCGGTTTATCGGCACGTTGGGATCATACTTTCAGCCGAGCGACGGAGGCCGTCAGTGGGCAACTCAGTCGTCCCCGAACCGCTGCGAATTCAAATTCCGCGATGTCGGACCAGCTCGGAGGTTCCTTCACCCAGGATCTGGTCAACGGGGGAGCCTTTGCCTACGGTGTGAAGCATTTCGACGGTCCGGAATTTTACTGGGCTGTGAGCTACACCACCAGTCGGCTGGCGACGGGCGGTTTCACCGAGTCGGAATGCGATGTCGTCATCGATACCGGCTGCGTGCAGGCTAGCCGCGGGGACTCTCCGACGAATGCTTTGTATGTGTCGGGGATCTCTGGCGGTCTGACCTTTATGGCCTCGCCCCTATATGGAATCTCTTTGGGCTACTCCAACGTGACCAATCAGCTGGCCCCCGATGGCTCTCGCCGGTCGCCCTTCTATAGTCCCCAGGCGTCCTTCTCATCCACCTTGGTGGTTGCTCTGGACGCCTTCTATGAACACGCCGCCGGTCGTCCGCGATCCCAGTCCTTCCTGTTATTCATTCCAGGAGCCTGAGCTATCAGTGGCTCCGAAGGAGTTGGCGAATAGTTAGCGGAACGAGCCTGCACTCGGGACTCGCGTTTACTTGAGCAGCGAGCGAGCGATGACGATGCGCTGGATCTGACTGGTGCCCTCGTAGATCTGTAGGATCTTCGCGTCGCGCATCAACTTTTCGACGGGGTAGTCTTTGACGTAGCCGTTCCCTCCGAACACCTGCACGGCGTCGGGCGCGGTCGCCATCGCGCTGTCGGCGCCGTAGGCTTTTGCGTAGGAGGACACGATAGGATCGCGCACTCCGTTGTCGAGATTCCACGCGGCCTTTTGGTACAGTAGGCGAGTCCCTTCCGTACGAATCGCCATTTCGGCGATCATCGCTTGCACCATCTGGTGCTCGGCGATGGGCACACCAAAAGTTTTCCGCTGCTTGGCGTACGCGACGGACTCGTCCAGGCAACGTTGCATCAGGCCTGTCGCCATCGCTCCGATGTCTGGGCGCGTTTGATTGAAGGTCTCCATCGCTAGCCGGAAACCCTTGCCCGGCGGAGCGAGCATATTCTCTTTGGGAACCCGAACCTCTTCGAGGTGGACGGCAGCGGTATCGCTGGCGCGTTGTCCCATCTTGTCCTCGTGTTTTCCGATACGTAGGCCATCCGAGTCCCGGTCCACGATGAAGGCTGCGATGCCTTTGTGGCGTAGGTTCGGATCACTGGTTGCGAAGATTACGAAGAAACTCGAGAAGCTGGCGTTCGTGATCCAGCATTTTTCACCGTTGAGGATGTAGCAATCCCCCTTGTCTTCGAAGCGGGTTTGAATGCCCGCGACATCCGAACCGGCGCTGGGCTCGGTGGTGCAATAGCTCGCCAGGATCGAGTCCGCCGTGAGCATGCCGAGGTATTTTTTCTTTTGCTGTTCGTTGCCGCCCAGCTTGATGGGAGTCATCGCCAAGGTATTGGTGAGCATACTGGTTTGAATTCCCGTGCAGCCGTAGGCGAGCTGTTCGGCGATTAGCGCATTCTCCAGCTCGCCCGCACCCGCGCCGCCGTACTCCTCGGGGATCGTAAGATTCACCAGACCGATCTTCCAACCCTCGTCGAACACGTCCCGCGGAAACCGGGCGTCTCGATCGCATTCGGCCGCCACTGGCATCATGCGCTCTTTGGCGAAGCGTTTGGCGACGTCGACGAGTGCTTGTTGTTCTTCGGTGAGATTGAATGACAGCATGTTGGGTTCCTTGGGCGACAAGAATCGTGAGGATGCCGGACCGGCCTCATGAGAGTCAGGGGCTTTTTCAAGTTAACGGATCAACGGCCATGGTGCCAGTTTGGGATAGTGCACCGGGTGCCAGCCTTCCGGGTTTATTGGACTTGGCGGCGGGAGTGTCGCACCCGTTGTGCGTAGTGATGCGGGGGCGATGAGGGGGCGAATGGCAGCCCTCACGCGAATCTATCGGATCCGTTTTCTCGCAATGCGGCATGCGGTGGCGCTGCGATCCATTCCCACCGCGGGCCGACCGAGTCGGGCCGCGACAGCGATAGTCGTGCCCGAGCCGCACATGGGATCCAGCACCCGGCTGCCTACCAGGGAAGACGCCAAAATAATTCGTTCCAGCAGCGCTTCCGGCTTCTGGGTCGGATAGCCCGTGGTCTCGTCGGAGAGGGGAGTGTTGGCGTTCATGGCCGGACAGTCACTCCAGACGCTGCCTAGACGCCGACCCTCGTCTGCGTAGTAGCGATAGGTCTTGCCGTTGATGGTGCGGTCTCGGTACTGGCGACCGTCCTCGTCCTTCTTGCGAAAATGGGTTCGCAAACTTGTTGCGGCAAAGGGCTCGCGCAGGGCGGGATCGTCGCCGTTCCAAATCATTTCGAGTGTCTTGCTGTAGATCAAGATCGTTTGGTGGGTGACCCCCGGACCGCTCCGTCTGCGCGAGCCATTGCCGGGGACCCAGATGATTTCTCCCCGAAAGTGTGCGGCCCCGAACACGTCGTCCAGAATGATCTTGGTATCGTGAATGGCGCGGTGATCGAGATGCAGCCACAGGCTTCCGACGTCACTCATTACGGTTCGCATGGCGGTGACGCGCGGACGCAGCATGTCGAGAAAATTATTGAGGCCTCCCCAGGAATCGTCGTAGGCGGTCTCGCCTTGGGCGCGGGCGCCTCGTTTTTTTCTGGCCGAGTGGGCGAAGCCCGTGTTGAAGGGAGGGTCGACGTAGACCAGATCAAACCGGTCGGCGTGCTTTGCAAGCCGGGATAGGTGGTCCAAGCAGTCCCCTTGGATGATTTTCGCTGGAGCGACGGGCGTACCTTGAGTCGCTGGATTGCGGGGTCGCGCTTTCTTGGTCGCGTTTTTCTTGGTCGCGTTTTTCTTGGTCGCGTTTTTGCGCTTCGTTGGATTGGCGCCTGGGGTGATGCGGCGGCTCTGAGCGCTGCCCATTGTCTTAACCCTCCGCTGGTGGCTGGGCTCGCGATACCGCGCCGCGAGTAACGGACGGATTCGGGCTTTCGTCCATTACTGTGTCGAGGGGATCATCCGTCGCAATTTCCGTCAGCAGGCTGTCATCGAGTGCGCCGAGCCGAGGCAATTCGGGTAGCCACGGCCAGTAGGGACCGCCGCCGGCACAGCCCCGTACCGACTCGTCCTGACTACAAGCGATTCGCAAGTGAATGTGATCATCGTGGGGCAAGCTGTCGCCGGGCTGCAGTAGTACCGATTCCGCGTGCCACACCAGCTGATCCGGTTCCCCTCGAGCGCGGGCGTATTCGATGAGCACTGCCTCCACGTCTCGACTACAGAACATCCATTGCACTCGGATGTGGGGCGATAACATGAGCTCTCGGACGAGGAGCCACTGCCGCTCTACGTCGATCCGTAGGAACTCCCCGGTTTCTTGAACGCGGGCAAAGCCGTCGCTACCGATCCGAATGAAGCCTGGGTTGTTCTGCGGAACTCCGGAAGGTGTGGTGACGTACCAAAGCAGATCGACGTCGCGACCGGTGCGGTGAGAGTGGTGACCGCGAATTTTTCCGCCGTATCGGGCCGAGAGATCTCCGATGAGCAGCGGTTTGCCTCCGGGAATGCTCTTGTCCACCGCAGCTGTCGCCTCCTGAAGGGCCCGTACCAATCCCGGCCGCCCCCAGTAGTTTCGGCTGTGGGGTCGAAATCGGAGGAAGGAGCGACCTTTCTTCAATTCCACAGCATCAGTTTGCACGCCGGCGTGGGGCACCCCCACGGAGCCGGAGGCATGGGGTGTTAGCGGGGATGGCGCGGACACACAGCCCGACGTCTCGGCGAGTAAACCGACGGTCAGCGCGAAAAAAGCAGGGAAGGGGGGGCGTTCCCGTAGTTTCTGTGGATCAGCCATGCACCTCGCGGTCGAGGAACGCGCCGATCGAGTTTTCGATGACCCTCACCGCTTCGGGGTTAGCAAAGTCTGGAGAAAGACGCAGCATGTCGTCTTCTTTTTCGAGATATCCCATGTCCAGCAGCGATGCGAAGCCGTTACTGATCGCGGATTTACTCACCGCCTCGGGGCGCTCGAGCTCACCAGAAAGGTACATTCGGTTTCCGGTGGCGAGCGACTTCTTCACGAGATCCTTTTCGCTCAGCGCTTCGTCTAGGAGGGCTCCGATGCCGCGGGCGGCGATTCGGTAGCTTTCGAGATAGCTACGAAGCAATGCGGCGTAGGTGAGCAGCCATTTTACGCCGCTCCAGTCGTGGTGCCCGGGGCCCGCCACCAGCTGGCCGTCGCCGGAGCGTGAGATTTCGCCGACCTCGATCATCTCTTCCACCGTGCTCTGAAAAATTTCTTCGAAGGTGGCGTCTGCGCGGTATCGAAATTCGAATTTGAAGAGCTTACTGAGCAGTTGCACACGATCTCGAAGAGCGTCCATGCCGATCTGCGGTCCTGGGGGCACGACCATGGCGCAGGCCACCAACGCGCGTTCGACGAAAAAGTGGAGAATGATGTTCTTGCTGGTGTCCAGCTCCATGCGTTTTCCCTCGGGGATGGTGTAGATGCGGGCAGGCCCGGCTTCGGTCGCGCTCTTCGCGCGACCGGCGGAGCTGCCAACCACTGCGGGCGCGTGGGCTAGTACGAGTCCGCCATTCACGAACATCTGCGCGGCCTCCCGGATGGAATCGGGTCGAACTTGCCCCTTTGTATTCAGCAGGCTGGGGGTAGTTCGAGCACCGAGAGACTCAGCGATGGCATGCAAGTTCTGAGCGCGCCGAATGAGCTTTTCGTGGGTCAGCCCTCGCCGATGGTAGCTCATGAGAGCGATGGCGGTGAGGGCGCCGGGAGTGATGGCTGTGACGCGGTTGATTTCGTCCATCACTCGGTTGCCGAGACGCGTGATGATTTCCTTCGTGTCGTCTTCACTGGGGATTTCCTGCCTCAGATCTTGACCCAATTCTCCGCGGATTTGATCCAACGTGAGGTGGTTTCCAAACTGGAGATTGAGCCGACCGTAACGGTGACGGAGTACGTCTGTGGCGCCGAGTAAACCGCTGGCGTCTTCCTTCTTTTTCTCGCCGCCGTGTAGTTCGGCTTCGAAGGCACTGGTCTCGATGATGCGTTCGTATCCGATGCTGATCGGCACGAAGAAGACTTTCTGTTGAGGGACCGCCAACGCTGAGTTGACGGTCATCTTCAGGAGTCCGAATTTCGGCGGGAGTAGTTTCCCCGTGCGGCTTCTGCCGCCTTCGAGGAACATTTCAATGGGGTAGCCGTCGCGAATCATGCGGCGAAGGTAGGCGTCGACCACCACTGGGTAGACAGGATCTCCCTTGAAGCTGCGCCGGATGAAAAATGCTCCTGCCCTGCGGGCGATCCCGCCGAACGGAAAGAACGACATGTTGTCACCAGCGGCAATTAGCGGAAGCTGCAGGTTGTGTTTGTTAAACACATAGCTGGGGATCAAGTAATCGATATGGCTCTTGTGGCTTGGAAGCAGCAGTACGGTGCCCTGACTCAACAGAACGCGGATTTTTTCCAGTCCAGCCTCATCGATTTCGATCCCGGCGTAGATTCGGTGAAAGACGCGGTCCAGGGTCAGCTCCAGAGCGCGCAGAGTGGTCCTGTCGGGCTTGGCTTGCATCGCGCTCAGGATTTCGTCCGCCTGCCGCTTGGCGTCATCGAGGGCGATTCCCGTATCTTCGCTGAGCTGCTTGAGTCGTTTCTGCAGTCGCGTGCCCTGGAGGATTTCTCGTTTTACGCGTTCGGGGGTCTTGCTAGCAGGGCCCGTGACCGTGCGCCGTTCGCTCTCCAGGCGCCTCAGTATCGAATAGTTCAATCGACGGATGATCGCTTCGTCGCTGGTGTCTTCGGCTTGAGACAACAGCTGAGCCAGGTTGATCGGCTCTCCGGCGCGGAGCTGCACGTGTTGGTAGTTCGCAGCGAACTGCGCCATCGTACGAAGACTTCCGGGCCATTCCCGAGTCCCCAGAATAAAATCCAAGCTGTGACGGTCTTTTTGATCCGGGCGATTTGTCCAGACGAAGACCTGGGGTACCAACAGGATGGGTCGGTCTTGGCGGCGTTGGAGACTCAGCAGCCCTCGAAGTAAGGCGTCCGCGTGCGAGAGCCCACTCCCTTCGCTCGCCCCGGATACGATATCCATCGTGCCCGGGGGTTTGCGTAAAAATATCGCTGCTGAGCCGCCGCTGCCGAGGGCACGTTGTAGGGCCTCGGCCTGGCCGGCGGGGGAGCGGCTCTTGAGCAGTTCAGGTAGCGATTGTTTGGCATTGCCGATCAACGAAGGGGCCAAATCGTTCGCGAAGCGAATTTTTGGGAGCTGATTGCGTGCGGTGATGCGATCGAGCGCGAGATAGTCGATCCAACTCAAGTTCCGTAAGACGTAGACAACGGTGCCCTGGGCGGAAAACCGCCTAACGGTATCGACCCAGGACTGGTCGATGTCGATCCTGTCGAACATCCAGCCCGACGCGGCTTTGATCGTGGGGCTGGGGACGAGGGAATCTCGAAGACGCGCCATCCTGAGCGGCAGTCTTGCGCGAAGCGGGGCCCAAGACTAGAGCCTTCGACACAAATGGGTCATCTAGCTCCGTTCTTCCGGTCGCCTCTATCGACAAGTCTCGGCTTCCGCCAGGGGCAGCACGCAGCGGGGGACTCGGCCCGGAGCCCAGCCTGGTCATGGGCCCTGCTGCTAAGCCTTGGCCTCGGGGCATGCGACAACAGCGAGACCATTGTCGCACCCCAGGCGATACCGAGCGTTCCGCCGACGGTATCCGTCGAGCCAGAGCGCGAGAGATGTGTTTGGGGCACCGCCCCGGCAGTCTATCTAGGACAGCGCAGCGGGTCTGACGAGGGCAGGAGACATGCGCCACACGGGGTGGAGCTCGGTGGGGTTCTCGCCCACCGCGGCGGCTTCGTCGCGGCCTATCTTCAAACCACTAGCCGGGGAGTGGAGGCTACGTTGGCCCTCATGGATCCCAAACTGGGGGTGCGTCAGCTCTCGCTCGGGGTGGTTCACGGGGGCGTGGGGCCTCCGAAAATCGCGGTAAATGCGGACGGTAGAGTTGTCATCGCGATGCTCGATGGTGACGCCAACGGAACCCTAGTGCGATTGGCGACAACGGATACGGGGCCCAGTCCGGCGATCGTCTGGGGGCCGCTTGTTCCGGTAGGAGGCGATGAGTCCGATGAAATCGCTCTGGTGGCGACGTCCGGGAGGACCCTACTGGTCTGGGACGATTGGAACCGCGCAGAGAATCATGGGGTGGTGCTCGGCCAAGTGTTTTCGCTACCCAAGCTCACAGCTCGAGCCGAGCGGATGAGCTTGTCCCCGAACGGTGTAGATGCCGAGCGCCCGCTGCTCGCTGGCCGGGACGGCGGATATTGGATCGTTTGGTTGCATCATGGCGTTTCAAAACCGTCTGCGCTGGGCAATGCTCTTTCGCAGTTGGCGGCTCCCCGGGCCAATCACAACTGGCTGGAGATTACGATGCTGGGCGAAGACGGGGCCCCCATCAGTTCTCCCAGGGTGCTCACACCGAAGCGTGCCACCATCTCGGCCTTTGATCTGTCGGTTTCAACCGACGGGCGCGCCTTGGTGGCGTCCCAGCAGCCCAGCAATGGGCACGGAGTGACCCGAGGCGGAAGGATTGAGCTCTCTCTTGTGGCGGTCGGCGGGAACGTAGATTCCACGGTACTGGCCGACGACGAGGTGGGAGTCGGGCTCCCTAGCCTGACGGTCTCGGCGTCTAACAGACAGCTGCAGTGGCTCAGCTTTCTCGACGCCGAGGACCGACTGAGACTCGGCGTCGTCCGCTTCTCATCACCGCCCGGAAGCGACGTCGAGCTGGTTCCAGGGCTTGCCGGGCAGACTGTCGTGGCAGCCCGACAAGATGAGCTGTTGTTCGCCAGTCAACAGGGCACGCGAATGGCCCTGCGATTAGCACGCTGTGAGCATGATGTTTCCGAGGAGCGCGGTCCGCGGCCAGTGCAAGCTCGCTCGGTCGTGCCACTGCCGCGGCCTGCGACTTCGCCCCTAGCCTCCGCCGCGATTCCGGCAGATCCAGCTTCTGCCGCGCCCCCGCAGCCCGCGCCCAAGCCCCGCGCTACGGGTCTCAATTCGCGTGGTCCGAAGGCGGCTGCTCCCAAGACGGGTGAGCCTAGCGCCACTGGTGTTAAACCCGCTCTTGCGGAGCCTCCCATGCCCGATTTCGATTGAAGCCGTCCGGTTTGGACGCCCCACAGGAACTGAACTAAGCTGCGTCGGACTTGGCAGATCTCCCCCAGCAGTCCGGCTCCCCGGCGACGACGGTCTCTGCCCCTGAGCCCGACTCCGCTTGGCAAGCGCCCAAATGGCTCCTGTTCGGCGTTCGTGCGCTGGTGCTGGCTGCCATTGCCTTTCATGTGACGGCGGGTCGACTCGAAGCGATCAACTGGGATGAGTTCGCACTGTATCGCCGCGTTCAGGACGCCGTCACCACCGGTGTATTTAGCGGGGGGGGCCGACCGGGGCTCGCCATCCTGATGCTCATTCCATTTGTGTCGGATTGTAGCGACGCGCTGACCACCTCCAATGCCGCGCGTCTCGTTTGGCACGTGTTCGGCGTGGGCTACCCCGTTGGGCTGTACTTTGTGCTCCGGGATTTTTTCCGCGTCCGGGCTCGGAATCGAGACGACACCGCCGGGTCCCTCGATGCCCTGCTTGGTGTGGGGCTGCTCGTTCTGGTGCCGCTGTGGCTGCGCTGGTCCTTACACGTTCGCACCGACCAACCGGCGTTGTTTTTTGTGCTCTGGGCCGTACTCGCGATGTTTCGCTCAGAGCGTCGTGCTGCTTGGGCAGTGGTGGCGGGTGGGCTCGCTGCGAGCGGATATCTCTCCAGCCAAAAAGCCGTATATATCGGCGAGATCGCAATAGTGCTGGTGGTCGTTCGCACGTGGATGGGGTCGGGGTTCTCTGTTCGCAGAGATCTGATTCGGGTTGCCGGATTCCTGGTGGGGGCCGGGGTTTGCTACGCGGTATTTCGCGTCTCGGTGGGTCACTTTTTTACGGCTCCACCGGTACGCGGCGGCGGTGGTGGTGCGATGGACAGCTGGACTCACTACCGGGACATGCTGAACTACAGATTGTACCCCTACCTTCTGCCGCTACTGATACCCCATGCGGTGCTGCTGCTTGCTTTGGTCGTGGCGACTGTCTCGGCAATTAGGGGCCGACTGGAGAGCTACCGTGAGTTGATCGCTTCGTGGCTGTGCTTGCTGTTGGGAGCGCTCACGGCTGCGTTTCACACATCCGGTTTCGCCTACTTCTGGATGACCATCGGGGTGTTCCCAGCGGTGGCCTTAGCCATCGCTCTCGGACCCATACGGGAGCTCCTTGCGCGCCTTGCTTGGCGCGAGCGGTGGTTGGCTGCGTTGCATGGCGGAGCGTGGCTGATCTTGCTCGCCCAGTGTCAGCCGACGGCCGTCGAGGTGTTGCAAGACACTCAGTTTACCCAGCGGAACGCTTTTGAGTTCATCGAGAAGAACTTCGACAGCGACGAGATTGGCTTTCAAGTGGAGGGGGCTCTGTTTTGTCGCCAGCCCAAGGCGGAGTTTCGCGCGTACTTCACCATTCAAATTACCAAGTTGTTTCAGGGCGAAAAGAACGTGGCAAGAGCTCGGGCATTCGCGCAGCAGTTTCGCGATAAGCCTGTGGCTTTCGTCATACGCTCTGCCCGTCTCTTGCAATTCCCTCCGCTGGTCCACGAGTTCTGGAACGAGCACTATGTTCGGGCTTCGTGGCTTGTCATGGTGCCGGGATTTCAGAGCCCCGGTGACAATACGAGCCGGAGCGTCGACGTCATCATCGCCGGACGTTACCACTGGCGCGGAGATAGCGAAGGGTCGGCGGTATGGGTCGACGATAAACCACTGTTGTCCGGTGAGATTGTCGAGCTCGACTCCGGTCAGCACCGGCTGAAATCGAGCGCGCCAGGCGCTTTGATCCGCATGTTACGCGACGATCATGGTTATCGGGGGGGGCTGTTTTACAGTTCGGGATCCTGGCGCGAACTCATTCCTCGCCCCTTCGGTAAAGTGCGCCGCCGGTAGCGGCCAGCACGCGCGTAGACAGTACGCCGCCCTACTGGTTGGGAAAATGACAAGCGACGCGGTGCGCGGAACCGGGATCCAGCTCGATCAGCGGCGGTTGTTCGGTGTCACATTTACCCGGCTCCGCGCGGGGGCACCGGGGGTGAAAGGCGCAACCCGTAGGAGGCGCGAGGGGGCTCGGTAAATCGCCTTCGAGCAGCAGGCGCAGCCGGCGTTTGTTGGGGTCGGGCTGGGGAACCGCGCTGAGCAACGCGCTGGTATAAGGGTGTTGGGGCGACTGGTACAAAGCTTCCGCCGGAGCGAGCTCGACAATTCTGCCCAGGTACATGACCGCTACCCGATGGCTGACGAACTCCACCACATTGAGATCGTGCGACACAAAGAGGAACGACAGGTTTCGCTCTTCTTGAAGGTCGAGCAATAGGTTCACGATTTGCGCTTGGACAGATACATCTAAGGCGCTAACGGGTTCGTCGCAGACGATGAAATCCGGCTTCACGGCAATGGCTCGGGCAATGCCGATCCGCTGGCGTTGTCCACCACTGAACTCGTGGGGGTAGCGGTGCCTCATGTCGGCGCGTAGGCCCACGCGCTCCAAGAGTTCCGAGACTTGCTCTTCTCGGTCCTTGGCGTTTTTGGCCAGCTTGTGCACGTCGAGGGCTTCTCCCACGATGTCTAGGATGGGCATGCGAGGATTCAGCGAAGAAAACGGATCTTGGAAGATGATCTGCATGCGCTGGCGCAGTGGGCGTAGGTCTCGTTGACGCAGCTGCGTGATGTCTTGGCCATCGAAGCTGATCCGCCCGTAGCTGGGTTCAATCAAGCGCAGAAGGGTTCGTCCCAAGGTGGTCTTGCCGCAGCCACTCTCCCCGACCAATCCTAGAGTTTCCCCATGGCGAACGAACAGGGACACGTTGTCCACCGCACGCACGAATCGGGTCGGCGAAAACAGCCCGCCATCGACGGGGAACAGCTTGCTGAGGCGCTCCGCGAAGATCAGAGGGCGCTGCTTGCCGGCGACCGCTTGGGGCTCGCTCATGACGACGTCTCCGCTGTGTCTGTTGCGGGAGGAAAATGGCATCGAGCCTGGCGGGGGTAGGGCGCAGCCTCAGCCGCGCCGGGCAGCGAATCGAGGTCAGGAGGGGTCGCGCAGCGCTCGGCGTTGACTTCTTTTCGTCGCTGGCAGCGCTCGGCGAAGCGGCAACCCTCGGGCAAATTCGCCAGATCGGGCACCGCTCCGGGGATGGCGAGCAAGCGTCCGCCCCGTTTCTGTCCCGCTCGCGGCATGCTGCGTAGCAAGGCCTGGGTGTAAGGGTGGCTCGCACGGGAAAATATATCGTCTACGGTTCCGGTCTCCACGACCTGTCCGGCGTACATGACGACTACGTACTGGGCGAACTCAGCGACGACTCCCAAATCGTGGGTCACGAAGAGTAGGCTCATTTCCCGATCTTTCTGTAACGAGCCGAGCAAGTCCAGGATTTGCGCTTGGACGGTGACGTCGAGGGCGGTGGTCGGCTCATCGGCGAGCAGCAGAGTGGGGTCGCAAGCCAACGCCATGGCGATCAGAACTCGTTGTCGCATCCCGCCGGACAGCTGGTGAGGGTAGGCATCGATTCGTTCAGCCGGAGCTGGGATCTGGACGGCTTCGAGCAGCTCGAGGGCCTGGGCGCGGGCTGCTCGTCGACTCAGCTTGCGGTGGATCCGGATGGCTTCGCTGATCTGAGAACCGATTGTGTAGACTGGATTCAAGGATGTCATCGGCTCCTGGAAGATCATGGATATCTGATCGCCTCTGACGCTCCGCATCTGCTTGTCCGAGAGCTGTCGGAGATCGGTTCCGTCGAATAGAATTTGCCCTTCGCTGACACGGCCGGGCTCGGGAACCAAGCCCAATATCGACAGTGTGGTGATGCTCTTGCCGCAGCCACTTTCGCCGACCAGCGCGACGCAGCTGTTTCGGGGAACGTCGAAACTTAGCTTCTCCACCGCATGCACCGTTCCGCGAGGGGTGTCGAAACTGATGCGCAAATCACGGACGCTGAGGAGGGGCGTGCTCATCCGAGGCGAAGTTAGCAGTCACGGCACCGAAGCTGAACTTTTCTCGTCTGTGGAGGCCCCGACTATTGAGAATATACTTCCAGCCACGGCCCCATGCGGTCCCCGCCCACCGTGTGAGCGCTGATTTTCGAGCCGTTGGCTGAGGTGGCGGAGACGAGCCAGTGGTGGCTCCCGGACCGGCCGGCTTGGGCGCTGACGCGCCGGGTCACGTCGAAGCGTACTACGCTCGCTCCGGGCGTGCCCCAGGCCTCGGCGTCGCTGGCTCGCAGCCAACGGCTAGGGACGCCGGAGGAGGGCAGGCCGCTGTCGAGGCGGTAGAGCCCGAGTTTGACCCGACCCGGCCCCCGGGGCTCATCGTTCGCGATTCTCAGTAGCAAGAAGGCTCGATTGACTTTTTCGGGCGCCAGAGATGTCGCGGAAAATCGCAGGTACAACATCTGCGATTCCTGGGTCGGCACGTCTCCGAAGCGTACAAGATTGGGAGAATCGGACGCTTGCCCGTTCGGGCCTTCGAGAATGACGAGGGAACTGGCTTCTTGAACGATTCTGTCACTGTCCTGAGGAACGGGAACTCCTCCGGGTTGCACACAGGTGTTCGCCAGGCATTCGAGCCTGCCGCCGCAGTCGGACACATAGGAACAGCTGCTGCCTGTGCTGCCCGCACCGTGACACGAGCTGGCGCCGACACCGAGCCAGACGACAGACGCCATCAGGAACGCTCGCGATGAGGCGACGCGCTTCACGTCGGCTCGCCGAGCTCTTGATAGCTCTCGTCGCGGTCCCGTTTTAGCTCCGAAAGCTTGTCGGTAAATTTTTCGACACCGGTTTGACAGACGGTCTCCATATTTGCCTTAGCGATTCGTTCTCGCAACGTAGGCGTGCTGGCTTTCGCGAGTACGTCGGCGATGTCAATGCGACTCAAGTCCATGAACTGAGTGCCATCGCTCTGTCCCCGCCGTACCTCATCGAGCAATCGCATGCGCACGAGCTGGATCACCGGATCCGGGGTGCGCCGGAGAAACGGAATGAGGCGTTGATTCGTGGTCGTGTCGCAGGGCGCCTCTGGATGGAATGCCGCCATGGCGAAGGGAGCGGTCCCGAGTTCTCGCCGGCGAGCGTCTTCGGCGAGCGTTCGGGATACGAAGCGTTCGAACTCGAGCCAGGTGGTTTTGAGTCGCGGAAAAATCAGGATACCGATGTGTACGTTCTCGTCGTCGGCTAGCTTACCGGCGACGGCGAGAGTCGCTTCAGTATCTAGTTCTGAAGCGAGCAGCACGCGCTCGCTGACGTGTCCCTCGGACCGCGAACGCTCGGCCCAGGGGCAGAGTCGAAAACCTTCGACGATTTCGCTTTGGTAGCGACGATAGACCCGATGGGCTTCCTGAATCAGTCGTTCGTCGGACATTGGCGGCTCTTAGCTAGTGCGGGATTCAGATACACGGAAGGGCTCTCGAGTCATTCGCTCACCTTGGATGAGAGCGAATGACTCGATTATTTAAGCCTAGGATCGTATATGACGCATGTTTTTTATGGTCGCGATTCCCTTCAAGAGAAGTGAATCGCGCACTAGCGTTGCTGTGCCTGTGTCGCGGGGTCAAGGATTGCGGGTGCAAAGAGCATTCGGCAGCGGAGTTGGCAACGCTGAGCGGTCCTATCAATCGGATAGTGCTAGGGTGCCAGTGCCATGAGTTCTTCCTCCAGCAAAGGCAAAACACCCGCCAAATCGGCGAAGCCAGCGAAGGTCACCGTTCCGATGATTCGAGCCCGCAAGGGGAAATCGAAGATCGCGATGCTGACGGCCTACGATGCGACGATTGCCCGTCTGCTCGACGAGGGGGGCGCGGACATGCTGCTCGTTGGCGATTCTCTGGGCATGGTGGTGCAGGGCTTGGCGACGACGTTGCCGGTTACCCTAGAAGACATCATTTACCACACACGCGCGGTAGTCCGCGGGACCCAACGCGCGCAGGTGGTGGCGGACATGCCGTTCATGAGCTTCCAGATCTCAAGCGAAGAAGCCCTCAAAGCTGCCGGCCGATTGGTGAAAGAATCGGGAGCCGAGGCGGTGAAGTTGGAGGGTGGCGTCGCCGTTTGCGAACACGTCGCGCGCATTGTCGCGGCGGGCATCCCGGTGGTGGGCCACGTTGGGCTCACCCCCCAGTCGGTGCATGCGATGGGGGGCTTTCGGGTCCAAGGGAAAGGCGAAGACGCCGCCGCGAAAGTGCTGCAGGACGCAAAAGTGCTGCAGGAGGCTGGCGCCTACTGCGTGGTGCTTGAGGGGGTACCGGCGGATCTCGGCCGGCGCATCACCGAGACGGTCGACATTCCCACCATTGGCATCGGCGCCGGACCCCATTGTGATGGTCAAGTATTGGTCTGTTACGATTTTCTCGGCATGTTTCGAGATTTTACTCCCAAGTTCGTCAAGCGCTTCGCTGAACTGGGTGATGAAATCGTGAAGGCGACCCAGAGTTACGTAGCCGAAGTACAGGGCGGCAGTTTTCCCGATGCGAGTCAGTCTTTTGGTATGGCCAAACCAAAAAGTTTGGGTGAGGCCACGGGTGCTCAAGCGGTGGTGGATCCCGAGGTCCCCACCTACGGCCCGGCCTCGGACGACTGATGCCGGCGATCGTCTGCCGCTCCGTTGAGGAGTTTCGCCGCCGTTGTGATGACGCCCGTCGCGATGGTGGCACGCTGGCCTTAGTCCCGACCATGGGGGCGCTGCATGCCGGACACTGTGCGCTAATGAAAGAAGCACACAATCACGGCTCCACTGTGGCCGTGACGATATTCGTGAACCCTACTCAGTTTGCGCCGGGCGAGGATCTCAGTGCCTATCCCCGGCAGCTCGAGACCGACGTCGCGGCTTGCGAGGACGAAAAGGTCGCGCTCGTCTTCGCCCCGGCAGAGGGCGAGATGTATGTTGAGGGGGAATCGACCCGAGTAGCCGTCGCCGGGATCACCGAAGGACTTTGCGGTGCCTCGCGCCCGGAGCACTTCGAAGGCGTGACCACTATCGTGACCAAGTTGTTAGCGATTGCCGGTCCGTGCACAGCAATCTTTGGCCGCAAAGATTACCAACAACTCAAAGTCATCGAACGCATGGTGGCAGATCTCTTGTTGGCTGTTCGCGTCGTCGGCTTCGCCATAGTTCGCGAGGCGGATGGCATGGCACTGAGCTCAAGAAATCGTTATCTTAGCGCTGACGAGCGAACGCGAGCCCTCGGCATTGCCCGAGGATTGTCAGCCGCCGTGCGAAGCTTCGAGACAGGGGAACGCCGGCAAGACGTTCTAGTCGGATTGTTACGCGCGGAACTGCAGAATGCTGGTATGCGCCAAGACTACGTCAGCGTAGCACACCCCGATCGGCTCACCGCGTTTCCGGAGGGCGAAGTATTGCCAGATCGCGCGTTATTGGCGGTAGCCGCGTTCATGGGCAAAACGCGCCTGATTGACAACGTCGTGCTGGGGGAGGATTCAGCCCCCTTGGAATAGTGATCCGTGGCAGTATAAAGGGAGCTTATGCCCCCATCCCCTCACGGTCTTCCCGGACGTTTCGTTGTAATCGAAGGCGTCGATGGCTGTGGGAGCACGACGCATACCAAGCGACTGACCAAGGCTCTTCGGGAGATGGACATCGACGCCCGTCTCACTTGTGAACCGAGCACGGGTCCTATTGGCGGCACGATTCGTCAGATCCTCCAGAACCGTCTGGTGGTCGCGGATCGATCCGGTCCGAGGCCGTTCGATTGGGCGACCATGGGGCTACTGTTCGCCGCCGACCGATTGGACCACCTCGACTCAGAGGTGTTGCCCGGACTCGAAGCGGGCAAGGTAGTCGTGAGCGATCGCTACGACCTTTCCAGTTTGGCCTACCAATCCGTTACGGCCAAAGACGCAACGTCTGTCGTCCCGTGGATACGAGAGCTCAATCGCCGGGCGATTCGGCCTGATCTGACCATCGTGATGGACGTTCCCGCAGCTGTCGCCAGGGAGCGCCGAGAGAGTCGCGGCGGAGACGAAGAGATTTATGATTCCCGGGACCTTCAGGAGCGACTTGTGGCGGTGTACGCGCGAGCCGAAGACTTGATCCCGGGCGATCGTGTGGTGCACATCGCCGGAGACGCCGGTGTCGGCGATGTAGCCGCCCGCGTGCTCGACGCGGTTCGGGAAATCTTGCCGGACACTACGGACTCGTAGCTATTCGCTGGGAGTTAGAGAGGAGCCTGCGCTAGCTGCAGGATCGCGGCCCCACGCGCGTCAGCCCGTCCCCGGTCGCTGACGGCTGGCCGTTGTCGCGTATGATCCGGGGTGCCCCGGGCTTCGCGCCGATTCGCAGCCAGCCCCTGCAGTTCGGGAAACCAGCGATATCGACTATTTGGCGCTCGCCATTGAACTCAAGCCTGAGGTGTAGCGGGCTCAGTGAATAGCGTGCGCTCCGGAAACTTGCCCTAGCACCCCGTCGCGCCCATATTCGCTCCGTGAGACGACTACCCCCGCTTTGTTTGGTCTTGGCCGCTTGTTCAACGACCACCGCGAATTACCCCGCCGCCCCGCCGGAATCGAACACTCTGATGGAGACCCCGGTAGACGCGCCGCCGCCGGGATCCATCTGGCGCGAAGACGTGCTCTCCGCTATCGACGAGGGCTTCGGGTACTTTCTCCAGCGGGTAGAAGTCGAACCGGCCTTCGCAGATGGTGAATTTTCGGGCTTCGAAATCTCGCAGCTCCGCCCCCACTACTTTTGGGAGAGTGTGGATCTGCAAGCGGGTGACGTCATCCACTCAGTCAACGGAATGCCGATCGAGCGCGATACCGAGGCCTTCGCGGCTTTCGTCGCGCTGAAGGACGCTCCCGAACTGCGCGTGAGTTTTTCTCGGGCCGGTCAAAAGCGCGAGCTCGTCTACGCGATTGTAGCGAGGAAAGCGTCGCCAGCTCCCTCGACGCCCAACGCGCCTGTCTCTCTCCCGGTCGCCCCCAGCGCTCCGAATAAGACGACCGCACCTGCGCAAGACGCCGGCTGATCGAGTTACGGTCAGGTGTACTGAGTGCTCAGGCCCACACTGGCGTGAGCCAGGACCGCCGGGAGGCAACGCGCCCGCGGACGACGTCCGCAAAGTGACTCTTGATTTGCGAGCTAATGGGGCCCGGCTTGCCGTCTCCGATGGTTCGCCGGTCGACGGAGGCGATGGGCATGATCTCGGCACCCGTGCCGCAGAAAAACAATTCGTCGGCGGTGTACAGCTCGGTTCGCCCAATCGGACGTTCGCGGAACTTGAGGCCGAGATCTTCTGTCGCGAGCTCGATCAGACTGCGGCGGGTGATGCCATCGAGATTGTCTTCAGTGGAAGGCGGAGAGAACAGCTCTCCCCCTTGAACCATGAAGAGGTGTTCTGCGCTGCCTTCAGACACCTGGCCACGTTCGGTGAGCAGGATGGCTTCGTCATAGCCGTTGTCGCTGGCTTCGCGTCGCGCGAGCGCGCTGTTGATGTAACCGCCGGTCGGCTTGAGACGGGACGGGATGGCATTGTCGGAAGTTCGCCGCCAGGAGGAGACACAAACGTCCAACGCTTCTTTGTCGATGTAGCGTGCTAGAGGCAGAGTGTAGACGACCAAGGTCGCGTCCTCCTCTCGCAGCACCGGTGACAGTTCATCGGAGTCGCTGATCACCATGGGTCGCACGTAGCAGTCGGCGTGCACATCGTTCTTGCGCAACAGTTCGCAAACGATGTCTTCCAAACGCGCGCTGGATACCCGCATGGGCAGGCAGAGGGTTTTGGCGCTAATGGCTAAGCGCTCTGCATGTTTGCTCAAGCGGAAGATGAAGAGATCGCTGCCGTCGTCACTGGCGTAGCCGCGGATCCCGCCGAAACATCCGAGCCCGTAGTTTAGCGCCCGAGAACGAACGCTCACAGAAGCGTCCTTGTCATCCATAAAGCCGTCGCGGAAATACGTGATCATGATGGTGCGGGAGGATGCCAGAATGTCGGCTGCGGTCTATCGGGATCGACATATGGGGCGCGACGATTCCCAGTATCGCCCCTATTCGGGCCGTGCCCGGGCGAATGACGTCAACCGGGGCCAGCACCCCGGGCGAAATGTGAAGCGACTAGCGTTATTCGGCGAAGCGAACGGCTGCGGCCAGCTCGAAATCGAACCTCAACTCCGCAATGTCTAGGCCTTCGGTCCCGACTTCGTGGGAACGCACTCGATGCAGCGACAGCCAGCCTTCACCCGAGGTGGACAACAGGGTCGCGTCGATGGACCCTGCGCCGGCGTCATCCTGGAAAGCACACACGACGCTGACGTCGCCGTCCTGATCCGAGAGCAGCTCTACGTAGACGATGTCGCCTAGGGCACCTACCGACCAGGTGAGATCGATGGGCTCGCCCAGGGATACCGATTCGATTTCTTCGAGCGCTACCCCGCCGACGGTTACATCCGCGAGCAGATCGGGCGCGTCGGCGCGCAGGTCAAATGCCGGGAGTTGGTCGCTACCCAATGCTTTGATTTGATAGACGCTGCCTGCAGGGAACGGCAGGGATGCGCGATCCCGGGTTGTATAGACGACGCCCGAGACCAAATCTCGGACGGTGGGAAAGGCCATGGGGGCTAGTCGCGTAGACGCAGCATCGGTGGCGATGGTGATCTCGCCTACGTCCAAGAGGGTGAGCTCGCCGCTGGGATCGCCTGGTAGGCTTTGTCCCTGGTTGCACTGGCCGATGTCGGGCAGGCGTGGCGCGAGCCCGACAACGCTGAGCAGCTCGGAAGCATCCCCCGAGCTCGGAATTTGCGCGAAGTGAGCGATCGCATCGGCCGTGGGAGCCTCTTCGCTACCAATGACGGCGCTGCGCTGGATGCTGACCAACCCGTGGGTACTTCCGGTTTCTGCATCCGTAGTCTCATCGACTTCAACTGAACAGGCGATGCTGGTTGTCGCGAGGGCGACGACCGCAAATCGAGCTTTGATCTGTGAAGAGAGAGAGCGCATGTGCTTCTTACACCATAGGGCCCGACTATCCTCCCCGCAAGCCCGAGAACGCCGGCGCGGGAATAAATTCACTCGGTTGAGCTCTCCGTTAACTACCCAATATTAAAGAGGCTGAGCCCGGGGGCAGGGAGGGGGGAGCGGTCAGGCTGATGGTCTTTTGCACCCCGACAGCGCTGAGCGCTCAGACTAGAAGTGACCGGTAAGGCCTAGCGTCGGCTCGATGCTCCAGCCAGTCATTTCGGCGCTACGACTGAGCGGAGCTGTGCCGCCCTCGAAATCCACCGTGGCGTCGAACCAATGGCGGGAAACCACGGTTTCAACCAGCAGACTGATTCCTCCCAGTCGGACACTCGCGCCCGTGTGGGAGCTTAGGAAGAGCTGGGTGGCTTCCAGCTCGGCGAAGGTATTTTGCATCTGCGCGATGGTGCCCCGAAGGCGTCGCATGCCGGCTCTTGGGCCCAACCAGGCCTGAAGTGGGCCTCCCCGCCAACCAAGCAGGATGGGCAAATCTATCCCGAAGCTACCGTTCTCGCTGGTGTACTCAGTCCCCGCGAATCGGCCGACATTGGATGTCTCATCAGCGTCCTGGGTCACGAGATTTCGCATGAGTGCACTCAGCCCGAGCCCGAAGCTGAGCGCCCAGTGTTCATTCGAAAAGCCCTGACGGCCGTCGATCCGGACGGTTCGCCCGTAGAACGAGAGTCCCGCTTCGCGATTTCCCTCTAGTCCAACCCGGGCATTCACCCAGCTCGCCGGACCGGGAGCCAGAACGTGCTCGAGCAGCACCCCCTGGAAAAAGGCGCTTTCCGCTTCGTCGGCGTCCGTCCCAGAAGCTGATTGCCCATCAGCGATCTGGTTCTTGACGGCTGAACTGACTATTTTCGTTGAGAACCCCACAGCCCCGGAGACCTCCCCGGTCTTCAACGTGTGGGCCGGGTGCCCGAGAGGCCCGGCGGCGCCGCAGCCGGAAAGCAGCAGCAGGCAGACTCCCCAGCAGAGTAGCGCGCGGCGCCAAGGTTGAAAGTTCAGATCGAGCATGGGGTGGCGAGTCCGGCTCCTAGCATATATGGTCCCGGCGCTTTGCCGGGCCCACGCCAACTTTTGTTCTTGCTGCTTCTTTTGCTGCCGGCTTGTCAGCCCGAGATCGGGGACCCGTGTTCGACCGCTTCTGATTGCTCGTCTTCCGGCGGGCGCCAGTGCGACACGACATTGCCCGGAGG
>SPKZ01003997.1_pt1 | contig 27262 bp, 23 predicted proteins | sample 2456571 | NCBI WGS metagenome assembly SPKZ01 (sample SAMN11192286, study PRJNA482655) | marine metagenome | biome: ENVO:00000447; feature: ENVO:00000244|ENVO:00000211|ENVO:00000569|ENVO:00002023; material: ENVO:00002151; isolation source: ocean water from marine abyssalpelagic zone ... | reverse complement strand
GGATGAAGCCGGCCGCGCGCTCGAAGCCGAGCTTCTCGGGAAGCCGGTAGAGGCTGCCGGCCGCGACCGCCACACGCTCGGACCACGCACTGAAGCCGCTCATGCCCATCACCGCATCGCCGACCGAGAAGCCTTCGACGCCCTCTCCCAGCGACTCGATCACACCCGCGATCTCGGTTCCGGGAACGAACGGGGGCTCGGGCCGAATCTGGTACAGGCCCTGGATCATCAGCACATCCACGAAGTTGAGGCCACACGCACGAACCTCGACCACGACGCTCCCCGGCGCCGCCCCGGGGGCCTCACGCTCCTCGACCACGAGCTTCTCGGGCGGACCCAACTCGACACAGACCACGGCACGCATCATGTCTCTCCTTGCCTGGGGAACTCGGGCTCGCCGTCGGAATCCGCGACCGGCCACGGCACCTGCGCAACGGGCCGCCTCGGCGCATCTGACCGAGGGCTCGACCTCTCCGATCGCCCCAGCTCCACAAATAGTTTATAACGCCCGCTGTCGGAAGACCTTCGCATGCCCGCGGATCCCGTGGAGCTCGCAGCGCGGGCCGGGATCCGCCAGTGCTGGCTTCTGGCGCGAGTCCATCCATTCCGGGCCAGCATTCGAGCGCAGACCGGGTCGGCGCGCGACTGAGCCGCAAGCCACCGCCGAGAACACCCCGTCATGCCCTCGACCAGAACGACGACCTCAAGCTCGCGTTGGAGCTACGCCTTCCTGACCTACGGCTTTGCAGGCCTCGCGCTGCTCACCCTGGGTCTGATCGTGGTCGGTGCCCTGGTCCGGGCCTACGACGCCGGCCTGGCGTGCCCGGACTGGCCGCTCTGCAAGGGCGCGCTGGTTCCGGGCTTTGACTTCAAGGTCGCCTTCGAGTGGGGGCATCGCGTATTCGCGGCCGCAATTTCGATCGGACTGGCCGGGCTCACTGCGCTGGCCTGGAGAAACCCGCCGTACTGGAGTGAACTGCGGGCGCGCTTCGCATGGGCGTGGGTCGTGCTGATCACCCAGATTCTCTTTGGCGGCCTGACGGTCCTGCTGTTGCTTGCGCCATGGACGGTGAGCGTGCACCTCGTACTCGGAAACGTGTTCTGTGTCGTGCTGCTCTGGACTGCACTGGATCTCCGGGAGTCATCGGCTGCGAAACGCACCCGAGCCGCGCTGCCAGCCTCGGTGTCGGGCCTGCTCGCCCTCGTGACCCTGTGCCTGTTTCTCCAGATCGTCCTGGGCGGCTGGGTATCGAGTCACTACGCGGGGCTCGCGTGTCCGGATTTTCCCACCTGTGACGGCCGAGACTTCGTACCGACCTGGCAGGGGCTGATCGGCATTCACCTGTTGCATCGCTTCAACGGATTCCTGCTACTCGGGGGCTTTCTGTTGCTCGCCGCGACCACACGCAGCGGCGGGCGCTTCGGCGTCCTGGCCGGTCTGGGTTTCGCCTTGGTCGCGGTCCAGATTTGCGTCGGCATCGCCAACGTGTTGCTGCAATTACCGGTGGCAGTGACGGGCCTTCACAGCGCACTCGCGGCCGCGATCATCGCGGTAACCGCGATGCTCGTGCGCGAACGGATCCGGACTCGCCACACGCTGCGCGAAGCCGCGTCGGCCACGGCAGTCGCCGAGGCTCCATGAGCAGGGCTGTTCACTACCTCGCACTCACGAAGCCGCGCATTCTCATGCTCGTGTTGTTCTCGGGGCTTCCGGCGCTCGTCATCGCAGGCGGCGGCTGGCCCTCACCCGGACTGGCGCTGGCCACCCTGCTCGGCACGGCACTCACAGCGGCCGCCGCAAACACGTTCAACAGCTACCTCGAGCGGGACCCCGATGCCCTGATGGAACGCACACGCGACCGCCCACTACCTTCGGGCGCGCTGCGGCCGAGGCCGGCCCTGGTGTTCGGACTCACACTCGGCGTGTTGGGCGTCGGCTTGCTCTGGCTGGTATCGGGTCCGGCCGCAGCGGGGCTCGCCCTAGCGGCGGTCGCGGTCTACGTGTTCGTCTACACACTCTGGCTTAAGCCGCGCACCCCGTTTGCAGTTGTCGTGGGCGGCTTTTCGGGTGCGATCGCTCCACTCATCGCGGACGCCGCGATCGAGGGCCACGTGGGTGCGGCCGGCTGGCTGCTTTTCGCGATCATCTTCGTCTGGCAGCCCCCGCACTTCTACGCGATCGCGCTCTTCCGCCGCGAAGACTACGCGCGCGCCGGCTTCCCGATGCTGCCGGACCGGATCGGCGAAGCGGCCACCTATGACCGCATCCTGTGGTGGTCGGTGGCACTCGTACCCGTGACGCTGCTGCCGCTCTTCCTTCCCGGCCTGAACCTCGTATACGGGATTACGGCGACACTGCTCGGCGCGCTGTTCCTCCGGCGGGCCTGGCAACTGCGCGCGCGGCGAGATCCCGCGTCGGCCCGGCGGCTATTCCTGTTCTCGCTCGCATACCTGCTCGGCCTGTTCACGGCCATGATCGTCGACCTGGCCCTTTCCTTCTGAGTCCTCGCCCGGAACCCAGGTCCCCGCGGACCGGCCCGCACGCTGCCAGCCAAGATCGACTATCCTCCCCCGCGACTTGGAGTTCACGGCACACGGACATCCGCTCCACACGCGCTCGCTGACCCTGGTCGTCACCAAGCGCGAAGACGGGCGCTGGCGCGCGCGCGGCGACGTGATCGATCTTCGCAAGTCGAGCTTCGTGCCGATGCAGGACGACCTCCAGCCCTCGGGCATCGTGCACCAGATGTCGATCGAGGCCAGCGTCGACCCGGCGTCCCGCAGGCTGGAGGCGCTCCAAACCGAGCAGCCGTTCGTCGCGATCGAGCCCAGCGAGACGAGCGGGGGCGAGTGCTGCCGGGATCCCGCACCCAGGCTCCAGGCGCTGGTCGGGGACACGCTGGACGCAGGCTTCGCGAAGCGGCTCAACGGCGTGTTCGGCGGACGGCTCGGCTGTTCTCACCTGCTCACGCTGTTTCGGCTGATGGCTTCGGGCCTGGTACGCGCGTTCGAGTTGGAGTCGGCGCTCAGCCTGGAGAGCCGGCGTGCGCGCCGACCCGGGGAGCGGCTGTTCCGGCGTGCCGCCTTCGTGGACGGCTTCCAGCGGCCGGACGAATCGCTCGAACTCGCGGTTCAGCTCTCGGATCTCCACACCCGGCCGGCGGCCGAGGTCGAACTTCCGCTGGAGCGACTCGCCGACCAGTTCGAGGTGCGGCTTCTTGCAAAGGTTCAGCAACCGGCTTTTGCGATCAGCGAATTGCGCGCCGCGGTCCGACGTCGTTCGGCCCGGACCTTCTCGGATGCCGAGTGGCAGGACGCGTCGGCGCGACTCGGGGAACTCGAGGGAAGCTCGCTCGGGGCGGGCTTTGCGCGCACGCTCTTCGAGGTCGTGGGCCGGGACCCGGTCGACGCACCGCTGCTAGATGCGCTGCTGCAGATCGCGCCCGGACACATCCAGGTGCTGGCCGCGATCAGCGAGCGCTGGCTCCACGCGATCGCGTCGGGTGCGGGCGCGGCGGCGCTCCGCTCCGACGGAGACGCCCCCGCAGTCGCCGCGCTCGGGGGCATGCCCGATTCCTGCTACATGTGGCGCAGCGATGGGCCGCTTCACGCGATCCGCAGCACACCCCCACGCCCGCGCCGCAGCCAGCCCTGACCCGATCTTCAGAACCGATACACGGGTCCGCGCGCTCGGACCGGATCGAGCAGCGAGTGATCGTTGGGCTCGATTTCGTGCCCCTCCGGGAACGGCGGACGCGCCTCCAGCCCGAGGGCCTCGAGCACGGGAGGCTGTTGGTAGTAGCCCGAAAAGGTATGGAAGAGGAGCAGCGGCAGGAAGCCGGCCTCGCGCGCAGCGAGTTCTTCAAGCACACCGCGGCGCTCGCTCCGGGGCAGCGTCGCGAAATCGGCCGCGCCGCGCGCCAGGGCCAGTTCATCGAGGGAAGTCAATCCCTGCGCGATCATGGGCACGAGATCGACCGCCTGCTTCCGAACATAGCTCACCAGGCCGAGCTCTCCCGCACCGGGAAAGCGTCCATCCTCGCTCGGAGGAATAATCTCGTCGAGCACGCATGCGAGCGCGCGTTCCTGCGCCTCGGAGAAACCCGAATCGTTCGCTGCCTGGCTCATCTTCCCAGTCTCATTTGACGGACATCCTCAGTCGAACAGGTTCGCGAGCCTCTCTTTGATCGAGTCCGCGACATACAGCGCGAGCGCCTGGATCGTGTTCGTGGGGTTCACGGCCGCAGCCGTTACGAAGATGCTGCCATCGACGATGAACAGGTTTCGGACGTCGTGGGCCCGACCCCACTCGTTCACCACCGATGCCGCGGGATCGGTGCCCATGCGTGCCGTGCCCATCAAGTGCCAGCCTGCAAAGGGCAGCGGCCCCTGTGCCGTGGTCGAATGTGCGCCCGCGGCCTGGAGCACCTCCTGGCCCCGCGCCATACAATGCTCGAGCATCTTCCGGCTGTTCTCGCTCAACCGGTACTCGATCCGGGGCGCCGGAATCGCATTCGAGTCCACCAGTTCGGGATCGAGCGTCACCCGGTTGTGCGGCTCCGGAAGGTCCTCGCAGATCGCGACCATGCCCGCGCTCCGGTCGAAGCGTGCTTCGTAGGCTTCGTGGTGTCCGGCCCCCCACGGGATCTCGCCTGACGACATGCCGGAAAGCGCGGTCCCGACCGGGCCTATCCCGCGAGTGATCTCGTACGAATAGCCGCGCAGAAAGCCGCGCGCCGGATCTGTCTCGTAGAACTCCTGGCTCACGATGCAGCAGCCCATGGGTCCCTTGAAGCCCTCGAGGCGCTCGTCGAATACGCCCTGCACCATCGCGTAGGGATGGAACATGAGGTTTCGGCCGACGAGACCACTGCGGTTCGCGATTCCGTCCGGGAAGGCCCGGGAGCGGGAGTTCAGTAGCAAGCGCGGCGTCCCTACGCCGTTGCAGCAGACGATCACGATCTCGGCCGACTGCCGACGTTCGACACCGTCTGCGTCGTAGTAGATCACACCGTCGGCCATGTCTTTCTCGTCGACCGTGATCTCGCGGACGCGACAGTGGGTTCGGAGTTCCACCCCCTGCCGTACAGCGGCGGGCCAGTAGGTGACGTCGGTGCTGCCCTTGGCGCCCTGCGCGCAACCGGTGAGACAGGGACCGAGGTTGATGCACTGGGCCCGACCGTTGTGGGGTACGGTCGCGATCGCGCTGTCGGAGGGCCACCAGTGCCAGCCGAGTTTATTGAAGCCGCCCGCAAGCGTATGCCCGAGCTTTCCGAGGGAAACCGGCGGAAGCGGAAGTTCCTTGTGCGGGTAGGCAGGATCGCCCGCGAGTCCCGCTACCCCCATCATCTGAGCGTTCTGTTCGTAGTAGGGCTCGAGTCGGGCGTAGTCGATCGGCCAGTCGTCCGCGACCCCATCCAGGGTCCGGACCTTGAAGTCGGCGGGGTGGAAGCGCGGGAAGTGTGCAGCGTAAAGAATCGTGCTTCCGCCGACCGCGTTGAAATTCGAGATCGCGATCGGCGATCCGGAATCATTGATGGGGTAGTCCTCGGGCCTGCCGCGCCCGTTGGGGCTGAGCCCGAAGTCGCCGAACTGGCGCAGTTCCCAGTCGCTCTGCGTGCTCGGATACTCGGCGGGGTTCATCCAGCCGCCCTGCTCGAGGCACACGATCTTCATGCGCGTATCGGAGAGGCTCCACGCCATCGCGGCCCCGGCCGCACCGGCCCCCACGATCAGAACGTCTACGACCTCGTCCACCATCGCGGCTCCCGCTCCCTCTACCCGATCCTACGGACCGGATGCGACCGGTACAAGCGAGATGAGAGGCGGGTTTCGACCCGGCGCACAGTCACTTGCCGGACTGATGTGGATCGCGTAGAAGGCTTGGAGATGCAGAGGGTCGCGGCGCCCGGCGACGCACCCGCCTGGAGGTCCCATGAGCGAGCAAGCGTCTCTTCCGCTCCACCCGCTCGATCCGCCTTCGCCGGAAGAAATCAGGCGCGCGGTTCAGATTCTACGCGAGAACGGGCGTCTCGGCGAGAACGCACGCTTCTCGTGCACGCTGCTCGTCGAACCTCCCAAGCAATCCGTGCGCAGGTTTTCCCCCGGAGACGCGTTCGAACGCGAACTTCGCCTGATCGGCTACGACCCCGAGCCGAGTGAATCGTTCGACGCGCGGATCTCGCTGAGCCAGGGCAAGCTTGCGAGTTTCGAAACCGTGGCGCGCGGGCAGGCCCCGCTCGGCTTCATGGACTTTCTGAAGGTGATTGTCACGATCAAAGCCGACCCGGAGTGGCAGGCCGCGATGCGCCGGCGCGGGATCGAAGACTTCGATCTGGTACAAGTCGATCCCTGGCCGATCGGAGGCTACGAGCCCGAGGAACTCGAACCCGGAACTCGCGCCATGCGCTGTATCTCCTTCTTGCGCGAATACCCGAGCGACAACGGTTACGCGCGTCCGATCGAGGGCGTGATCGCCTACGTCGACGTCGGCCGCGAGCGCGTGATCCGCGTCGATGATTACGGCGTCGTGCCCTTTCCACCCGAATCGGGTGCTTACGACCCGGAGCACGTGGGAGCGATGCGCGAGGACCTGCGCCCGATCGAGATCACACAGCCCGAAGGCCCGAGTTTCACGGTCGACGGCCACCAGATCCGCTGGCAGAAGTGGCAATTCCGAATCTCGCTCCATCCGCTGCACGGCCTGGTGTTGCACGAAGTCGGGTACCAGGATGGTGATCGCGTGCGCCCCATCCTTCACAGGGCCGCGCTCGCGGACATGGTCGTGCCCTACGGCGACACGTCGCCCATGCACTCCTGGAAGCAGGTGTTCGATGCGAGCGAGACGAGCTTCGGCCAAATGGCTAACTCGCTCAAGCTCGGCTGCGACTGCCTGGGTGAAATCCACTACTTCGACACAACCTACCTGAGCTGGAACGGCGATCCGGTGACGATTCCGAACGCGATCTGCCTGCACGAAGAGGACTACGGAATCCTCTGGAAGCACACCGACATGCACTCGGGCACGGTCGAGGTGCGCCGCTCGCGTCGACTGGTGGTGAGCACGATTCTGACGGTCGGGAACTACGAGTACGGCTTCTTCTGGTACCTGTATCTGGATGGCACGATCCAGATGGAGGTGAAGCTCACCGGGATCGTGGGCGTTTCTGCGGTCGCACCCGGAGAACACTCCGACACCGCACCGCTGATCGCACCTCAACTCGCATCACCCAATCACCAGCACCTGTTCTGCTTCCGCCTCGACTTCGGACTCGACGGCGACGGTAACTCGGTCTACGAGGTCGACGCGGAGCCTGCCCCGAAGGGGCCCGAGAACCCGCACGGTACGGCGTTCCGCTCGGTCGCAACGCCGCTGCGCAGCGAGCACGAGGCGCAGCGCACGGCCGATCCGGCAAGGAACCGCCACTGGAAGATCGTAAACCCCGAAGTCAAGAACCGCCTCGGACAGCCCGTCGCGTACAAGCTCCTGCCGGGTCCAACCCCGACGATGTTCGCGGCCGCGGACTCTCCCCACGGAAAGCGCGCCGGCTTCGCGCGTCACAACCTCTGGGTGACCGCGCACGATCCCGCCGAACTCGGCGCCGCGGGGGATTTCGTGAATCAACATCCGGGCGGCGCCGGTCTTCCGGAATACGTCGCGGGCAACCGCGCGCTCGAAAACACCGACCTGGTGGTCTGGCACTGCTTCGGACTCACGCACGTCCCGCGGCCCGAGGACTGGCCCGTGATGCCGGTCGAGTACTGCGGCTTCAGCCTGATCCCGACCGGCTTCTTCGAGCGCAACCCCGCGCTCGACGTCCCGCCCACGAAGCACTGCAGCGACTGATCCGCACCGGGCCGGCTGCCGTAACGCGTTGCCAGGCGTCACGCATTCGCCAGCGCGCAAGCGTCCGAAACAACTCCCGGAAGCAGGCCACCCCGCGCGGGCTCGCGCCGGGAGTTCCCGGAGGAAGATTCCTGCTAAGTTTCGGGTCGACCGGACTCGGGCCGGCCAGGGGGAAGAAGCCGTGGATCAGCGATCGTCGCTCAGCATCGTCTGCCTGATTTTCTTGATTGGCTGTTCTGCAGAGCAAGCCAGCGATCCCTCCGGTCAGGCCACGGCGCCGGGCGCCGGCGAACCGCAGACGCAGGCGGTACAGGTCGCTGGCAACGCCAAGCCATGGGACCCGGCGCTGGGTACGGCGACGATTGCGGGCAGCGTGAACTTCGCCGGGGCAGCCCCGAGATCCCGGCCAATCGACATGGCGGGCGCCGACGAGAAGTGCGCGGAAATCCACGGCGGCAAGCGACTGAAGCCCGACACGGTCATCCTCAACGACAACGGAACGCTCCGCAACGCTTTCGTCTGGGTCAAGACGGGCGTCGAAGACTGGAGCTTCCCCATGCCCGAGGGCGACGCGCTTTTGGATCAGCACGGCTGCCGGTACGAGCCGCACGTCCAGGGCATGCGGACGGGCCAGTCGCTGTCGATCAAGACCAGCGATCCCACGGCGCACAACGTCCACGGCTACACAAAGGTCAACCGGTCTTTCAACCGGTCGCAGCCGCCAGGCGCGGCCGACGTCAGCATCCGCATGCGGAAGGACGAGTCGACCCCGCCGATGAAGGTCAAGTGCGACATCCACCCCTGGATGAACGCCTACGTCGCCGTGGTGGACCATCCCTATTTCGCGGTGACCGGAGCCGACGGCTCGTTCGAGCTCGGGAATCTACCGCCCGGAACCTACACGATCGGCGCCTGGCACGAGAAGTATGGCGCGATCGATCAGACGCTCACGATCGGCGACAACGAATCCATGACGCTCGACTTCGACTACGCCGGGTAGTCCGGGCCGGCATCGCTGAGCCTCGAGGGGAGCGCGCCCTCCGTCTCGGGATCGAGGGCTGGCTGCCGCTCGAATTCACGATCACTCGCCCCGGCAGCGCACGAGACGTTCTCGTGATCGGCGCCGCGGTGAGGCTCAGCGGTCGACGATCTTTTTCTCGATCTCGAAGGTCTTCCAGCGCAAGGTGGGCTTTGACTCGAAGCTGTCGAAGCCTCGCCCGTTGGGTGCCCGACCACCCTTCTCCAATCCGAAGTCCGGCGGCCGGTAGAAACGCTCGGGAGCGTTGTCTTCGAGTTCGAAGCGGTCGAAGTACTTGCGATCTACGAAGAAGAGGTTGGACCCGGTCTGATTTCCGTAGACGAGTTCGTAGCCCTTCTTCTTTCCCAGTTCGTAGTAGGACTGGATGCTGGCTCCGAAGTAGTCCGTGCCGTCCCAGTAGTTCATCGGATGAAAGTCCACCACTGCGCGTTTGGGTGGCGCGAAGGCATTGTTGTACTCGATCTGGACCAACTTGGGCCGGAACGACTGGATCGCGTGCCAGACGTAGTAGTCATTGCTGTCGATGTCGATCACGAGCAGGTCGAAGTCCCGCGGTACACCGTTCTCCTCGAAGAGAATTTCAATGTTCCCCGGGTAGATCCACGCATGTAGGGTCTTTACGCCCGGAAAGTCGGCATAGTTTTCGGCGAGCTTGGCTGCGAGGCGTTCATCGCCCTCGATCTGCAGGCCGCTCCAGCCCTCCTCGATCACCAGACGCCGCATGTTGTTTCCAGCGACCCCGTCCGACGCACCGAACTCGACGGCGTACTTGCGGGTCGGCTCGATGATCTCGAAGATCTTCTCGATGATGCCGTCCTCGCCGGACTGCGAGTACACGCTGCGCTCGTACTTCGAGAGGTCGACCTCTTCGCCCCCAACGGCCGCCGGGAGGAGCGGAACTGCGATCAGGAAGACCCAGAGCATCATTGTTCGGAGGCCCGGCTTCGTCATCGCGAACTCGACAGGCATGCTGAAGCTATAGTACAAGAACCCGAACGGGCGCGCTGCGCTTGGACCACAGACACCGACATGAACCAGGCAACGGCGATTCGCATGGGCCTCGTCATCGCCGTACTCGGCGTCTACGGGCAAGTCCTCGGTTTCGAATTCATCGAGTACGACGACACCGGTTACGTCACTCGAAACATCGAGGTCCAGAGAGGACTCAGCTGGGAGGGACTTCGCTGGGCCTTTACGACCGACTCGCTCTCGAATTGGCACCCGATCACCTGGCTGTCACACCAACTCGACGTCACTCTCTTCGGGCTCAACCCCTCGGGCCATCACGCAATGAGCCTGCTCCTGCACCTGGTAAACGTGCTGCTGCTATTCGGACTCCTGCGCGGCCTGACGGGCGCCGTCTGGCGCAGTGCCGCAGCCGCGGCGATCTTCGCGCTCCATCCACTTCAGGTCGAATCCGCAGCCTGGATCGCTGAGCGCAAGAACCTGCTCAGCACGCTCTTCTGGCTGCTGGCCTGTAGCAGTTACGGGCGCTACGCGCTCTCCGGACGCCGCACGCCGTATGCGCTGGCGATCGTCTGGATGGGCGTCGGGCTGATGTGCAAACCCACTTTGGTGACGCTTCCATTCGTGCTGCTCCTGTTGGACTACTGGCCTCTTTCCCGGACGTCGCGAGGAACGACGCTTTATGCCAAAGCTTCGCTGATTGCGGAGAAAGTCCCGATGTTTGCACTCGCGGCCGCGTCCTGCGTCGTTACCTTGATGGTCCAGAAGCATGGCGGCGCAATGTCCGCGGGAGATGCGATTCCACTCGTCGATCGTCTCGCCAACGCGCTCGTCGCATACGGTCTCTATCTCTGGCGACTGGTCTGGCCATTCTCGCTGGGGGTCTACTATCCACACCCCAACTTTCCGGAGAGCGGCGGCGTGCCGTTGTCCGCAGTTCAGATCGCGACAGCCGCTCTCGCATTGATCGTGTGTACGGTCGCGATCGCACTTTCCCGAAGACGCTACGCCGCAGTTGGCTGGCTCTGGTTCCTCGGCACACTGGTACCAACAATCGGCCTAGTGCAGGTCGGAACGCAGGCGATGGCGGACCGCTACGTCTACGTCCCGATGATCGGACTGTCCATACTGTTGAGCTGGGGCGGGCGCGATCTGTGGGCCGCCTTGCGTGCGCGCACTCACTGGTTGGGAACGGCTGCCGCCGGGAGTGCTCTGATGCTGAGCCTTGTCTGGGGCGTTGCCGCCTGGGGTCAGGTGGGGTACTGGCGCAACTCGTTGACGCTGTTCAATCATACGCTCGAGTTCGCGCCCAGAAACTCGGGCATTCTGCTGAACGTGGGCGTCGCGCTGCAGACCGAAGGTCAGATCGATGCCGCGATCCAGAAGTATCGCGCGGCCCTGGAGGTGCGCCCGGTCTATCCACTTGCTCTCGTAAACCTCGGGACCGCTCTGCGTGAGCGGGGTGATCTAGCTGGAGCCACCCGAGCACTCCAACGAGCCATCGAGATGGATCCGGCCCTGGCACTCGCCCATTACAACCTAGCGAATGCGCTTGCCGCGAGTGGGAACCTGGACGATGCGGTCGCGCACTACGCGCGCACACTCGAACTCGAACCGCAAAACGTCCCCGCACGAGTGAACCTCGGCAGCGCACTCGCGACCCGAGGTGAACTGATGCCTGCGATCATCCAATTTCGCCGGGTGCTCGAACTCGATCCGGAGAACGACCGCGCCCGGAAGAACCTGGATCTCGCGCTCCAGCAACTGCGGCAGCGCTGAGCAAGGCCCCCGCTGGAACCCGCGCCCACACCCACAAATCCGCCTGATCCCCTATGCTTCCCGGCAATGGAATTGGACGGGCCTGTGCGCCAGGCGGAACTTTCGGTCGGGGAGCTGTGGAACCCCTCGCCCTGCCGGTCATCGCATGCTGCCGCGTCTCATGAAAGCGCCGTCGGCCCTCGACCCGTGCGCATGTGCTCCGGAGAGATCTCCCGTCGCACGTCATTGCTCGGGCTTGCGCTCGTACTGCTCGGCGCTCTGGCTTGCCGGACAGCGAGCGTGCCCGGGGCGGCGCCGACCGGGAACGGCGACCTAATGCGCGACGTAGCCTACGCGCAGCGCGGCGGGGTCGAACTGCTGGCCGACATTCGTCTTCCGACGACCGCCGAGGCCTCTCCGGCCATCCTGCTCGTCCACGGCGGCAGCTGGACGCGCGGCAGCCGGCGGCGGATGGAGCGGATCGCGGTTCGAGCCGTGAAGCACGGCTTCGTTGCCGTCAATATCGAATACAGGCTCGCGCCCGAACACCAGTATCCGGCGCCGCTCGAGGATGTCCTCGCGGCCGTCTGCTGGGTGCGCCGGAACGCCGACAGGCTGCATGTCGACCCGCAGCGGATCGCACTCTGGGGTTACTCGGCGGGCGCGCACCTGAGCGTGCTGGCCGCCAGCCGGCCCGAATCCGCGAACCCGAACGACGACTGCCCTGCGAAGCTGGCGCGCGTGCAGGCGTGCATCCTCGGAAGTACACCGGCCGACCTGCGTCGTTTAGGGGACGTCCGGACCGTACGCCACTTCCTCGGCGGGTCACCGAGTGAGATCGCCCAAGTTTATGAGGCCGCGTCGCCGATCCTCGCGGTCGACTCCGAAAACCCGCCGACCTTTCTCTATCACGGCCGAGCCGACTGGGTCGTTGACATCGAACATTCACGGGAATTGCGCAATGCACTCGAAGCGGCCGGCGTGCCGGTGCAACTCGTCGAAACCAACCGCGGGCACTTCTCCCAGGCGCTTTTCCCCGAGGAAGCAATCGAACACGCGCTCGATTTCCTCGACCTGTGGCTCAAGCCCCTCCCCGCCCACGGAACTGATCGAGACCCTGCCACGGAGTTGACTGAGACCGCGCCGGGCGCGATACGGCGTTAGCAAGCGCCCGACCGGAGTTCGGCTGGAGGCTCAGGGACCGCTGAACACCTTGGTCATCTGCGGCCGGGACAGGTAACTGCCCTTCGGGTCGTAGTCGCTCGCACCGTCCTCCACCCAACGTGCAAGCTCGGCCCGGCCGACGACGAACCAGTGCACTTCGTCGGGCCCGTCCGCCAGCCGCAGGGTGCGCTGGCCCGCGTACATGTCGGCGAGGGGCGTCCACTGGGAAACGCCCGTCGCGCCGTGGATCTGGATCGCCTGGTCGATGATCTTGCATACGCGCTCGGGAACCATCGCCTTTACTGCGCTCACCCAGACGCGTGCTTCGGAGTTTCCGAGCACATCCATCGCCTTCGCGGCCTTGAGCACCATCATCCTCATGGCTTCGATCTCGACTCGTGCCTTCGCGATCACCTCGGTATTCTTGCCAAGGTTGGCTATGGGCCTTCCGAACGCCTCGCGCGACAGACCTCTTTTCGCCATCAGTTCAAGGGCTCGCTCGGCCGCGCCAATCGACCGCATGCAGTGATGGATCCGGCCCGGTCCCAGGCGCACCTGGGAGATTTCGAAGCCGCTCCCCTCGCCGAGCAGGATGTTCTCCTTTGGCACGCGACAGTTATCGAAGCGTATGTGCATGTGGCCGTGCGGCGCATCGTCCTTTCCGAACACGTGCATCGCGCCCAAAATCGAGAAGCCGGGTGCGTCCGTAGGAACGAGGATCTGCGATTGGCGGAGGTGAGGCGGCCCGTCCGGGTCGGTCTGCACCATCACGATCATGATCTTGCAGCGCGGATCTCCGACGCCCGAGATGTAGTACTTCTCGCCGTTGATCACCCACTCGTCGCCGACAAGTTCCGCCCGGCACGAGATGTTCTTCGCATCGGACGACGCGAGGTCGGGCTCCGTCATCGCGTACGCGGAACGGATCTCCCCGTTCAGCAGCGGCTTGAGCCACTGCTCCTTCTGCGCTGCAGTTCCGACCCGCTCGAGGACCTCCATGTTGCCGGTATCCGGCGCTGAGCAGTTGAGGCACTGCGAGGCAAGAGGATTTCTCCCCAGCTCAGCCGCTATGTATGCGTAGTCGAGGTTCTTCAGCCCCTGACCCGTCTCGTCGTCAGGTAGGAAGAAGTTCCATAAATCGTTCGCCTTGGCCTTCGCCTTGACGCCATCGAGCAACTCGAGCTGCCCGGGCGCCCACGACCAGCGTTCCTCGCGCTCCTCGCCGAGTTGATAGAACTCGAGCGTGATCGGCTCGACCTCTTCCTTGATAAAGGCCTTGACCTTCTCGAAGAGCGGCCTCGCGCCCTCTGACATCCTCAGGTCGAACATCTCTACAGTCGTCTCGAGGCCGGCCACTACAGTCTCCTTCTCAAGCTGCGGCGCGCAGACGCTCGCACCAGTCAGTCCTGGTCACAGTCTGCGTCTCATTGATCCACGGTTTCGAGCAGCGGGAGCCCGAGCGCATCGCGGTAGGTGTTGTGGTAGTGGTGCAGGGCGGGCTCGTTGCGGCCGAAAGTCACGTACTCGACCGCACCGGAGCGGGCACCGCGGTGTCCGCTCGCGGCAGCGACGTAGTCCTCGTCTCGAATCACCTGCCCAAAGCCTTCCATGCGCATGCCGATCATTTCGCGAAACTCGCTTTCGAACGCCTCGGGGTAGAGGTAGAAGCCCACCTGTGAAAAACTCTGATGCGGGTTCGGGCCACCCGGGTACACGCGAACGAGCGTCGGACCGCCCTGCCCCACGATGAGTTGTATATTCGGGAATAGATAATAGACGGGCAGGGCCGCGTGGAGCACATTCCACTCGTCCTGCGGCTTCCCGCGCAGGTCGTCGATCGTCTTCATGCACAGCATCATGCGATGGTTGCGCGCGTAGCGATCGTATAACTGGACGTTTCCGTAGAAGCTCCCGGCGAGTGTGTTCCGGTGTAGCGTGTTGAAGTGGTAGGTCTCGCCGAAGGTATCGATGGCGAGCTTCCAGTTCATCGCGTGGTCGAAGCGGGTGTCAGCGTGCCGCTGGCATCGCTCGAGTTTCCAGGACGCCAGTTCCGGCCCGAGGTCTCCGAGCAGGGCATCGACGTCGAAGCTTGCGCCCGGATCGGGCGACACCCAGAGCAGCCCGTAGCGTTCGACCGCCGGTAACTCGACCAACGAATTGCACTCCCGGTCGATCTTGCCGAAGTGTCCCTCTTTGGGGACGCCGACCAGCGCTCCCTTCGGGTCGTAGGTCCAGCCGTGGAACGGACACTGGAAGCGTTTCTTCTGACCCCGCGGCTCCTCTTCGACGACGGTCGCACGGTGCCGGCAGACGTTCAGGAATGCCCGAAACACACCGTCGGCCGCCCGCGTGCAGAGAATCGGTTTGCCCAGGTCGTTTGAGGTGAAAAAGGACTCGGGCTCGGGCAGGTCGGCCGAGAGGCCCAGCACCTGCGGGTAGTTCTGGAAGAAGCTTTTCCACTCGCGCGTGGCGAGGTCCGCGGAGGTGTAGCTGGATACGGGGTTCCGCACCTGGCAGCCGGCGTCCACGTTGGTGCCGTCGTCCAGGTGTTGCATGAGTTCCTCGATCACCCGGATCTGCTCGTCTCTACGCACGCGCTGCGCTCCTCAGCCGATCGCCTGCACCCGCGGCAGCGTAGCACCGGCCAGAACAGCCTGTATAGCGTCGCACCGCGGGGGCCCCGAGCTCCGGGCCAGGAATCCTCGGTCTCCAGGGACGGGTGCCCCGGGACCCGTTGATTTCGCAGACTGCGCCCGTCGGGCTGTCGGGACTTGAGAATCCCCGTCTACCCCGGCAGCCCGCACAGATCGGCGCTCACCTCCCAGAGGTGAGCGCCGACATCGGAGCGCTCGGCGTAGCTAGACGAGGCATACGGGCGGTTGTTGTGGAAGTAGCCACCTGTCACGTGCGCGACCGCGGGGTCGGTGCAGAGGTAGATGCCGGTTTCAGCACCCTTCCCGGGCGTGCGCGCGAGCGGAGCAATCAGCTTCGTCATGACGCGAGAAAGCCTGCTGTTGTTCACGCCAAGGCCGCTCGCGACAAAGCCCGGATGGTAGACGTTGGCGGTGACCTCTTGGTCCGGCTCTCGGCGAGCGAGTTCGCGGGCGAACAGCAGGTTGCCGAGCTTCGATCGCCCGTACGCGACGAAGGCCCGATACTTCTTTTCTGAGTGGAGATCCTCGAAGTCGATACTGCCTCCCGCGAGCTTGAAGGCATCGGAGCCGGTGAAAACCACCCGCGACGGCGCCGAGGCCCGCAATTGATCCATTAGCAGGTTCGTAAGCAAGAAGGGGCCGAGGTGGTTCACCGCAAAGGTGGCCTCGTAGCCTTCCGCTGTGGTCAGTCTGCGCCGATTCACCAGGCCGGCATTGTTGAACAGGATGTGGAGTGGTCGCCGGCTGGCCTTGAATTCCTCGGCAGCCCGGCGGATCGCTTCCTGGCTTCCGAGGTCGGCCACGAGCATGTCGATCCGCGGGGAATCGGTCTGTTCCCGGATCTCGTGGATCACCGCGCGGCCCTTTTCGGCGTTGCGGCAGAGCAGGACGAGGTCCGCGCCCAGCTTCGCCAGGGCCAGGGCGGCGGCCTTCCCGACGCCGGAAGTAAAGCCCGTGATCAGCACGGTCTTACCGGACATGTCGATGGGGGCGGTCATCGCATCCCTCCTGCGCGCACCGCGTAGACTATGCAATAACTGGCGGAGAGGCCGGCCTCGAGGCGCGCAGCGCCAGGATCGGGGACCAGATTGCGATGAAGCCAGCGTACGCTGCGATCATTCGAGACACCCTGCTCCTGTTGCCCCGACTGACCTATACGGGGCTCCGGGTGTTCATGGGGCAGCTGTTCAGCAAGCCATCGAACAGACTACGCGTGTTTACCTCCATCGATTGGCTTGCCACGCATCTGGATCTCGAGCCTCAGCTCATTCGGAGTGCAAGCATCGAAGAGGTCCACAGTGGTACTGCGACTCGCTCACGCCTGAGAATTCGGTACGCCGAAGCTCTCACCGCAGCGCCGGGACCGGCTTCGCTGTTCATCAAGTCCAGGCCCCAGGACTTCGCCTCCGCGTTGTTTGGCGCCCTATTCGAGCTTGGCGGCAACGAGGTTTCCTTCTATCGGCACATCAGGCCGGGCCTGCCGGTGAAGACTCCCGGGGTCTACTACTGTGAGGGCGACTCCAAGAACTACGTGATGCTGCTCGAAGACCTCACAGACAGAGGCTGCGATTTTCGAGATCTTACTTCGCAGTGCTCGCTCGAGGACGCGAGGAGCGTTGTCACCACCCTGGCGCAGCTGCATGCGAGGTTCTGGCAGAGCCAACGCTTCGAGACGGATCTTGCCTGGGTCAATCGTTTCGAAACCAATCGTGATGACCGGCTGTTGAAACTGGTGAGGCAGCTGAGCGTGCCGATTGCCTACAAGAAGTTCTCCCAGGCCTTTCCCGAGCGAATCCGTGAAGTGATTCCGCAGCTAATGAACAATTATCACCGACTCGAACAGCAGTGGGCACAGGAACCCCGCACCCTGTTGCACGGAGATGCGCACCTGGGGAACATGTACTTTCAAGATGGCCAGGCGGGCCTGCTGGACTGGCAGGTCAGTCAATACGGTCAGGGCATGCGAGACATCGGCTACTTCTTGATCAACTCGATGGATGAGGAGTTGCGCCTCGCGCACCAGGAAGAACTGATCCGGCACTACCTGCTCACGCTGCACGATCTGGGGGTCGCGTTGGACTTCGACACCGCATGGCGGCAGTACCGCCTGCAAAGTGTGTACGCCTGGATCGCGGGCGTCGTCACCGCACCCAGCAACTTTCAGGAGAAAAGCGTCGTGACTTCCGGGCTGAGCCGATCCTGCAAGGCGATTCTCGACCTGGACGCGATCGAGTTGATCCGGGAATTGTGAGATCAGCAGGCGGCGCGCGCACCACCGGCGATCGTCCCGGAGATCACCAGCGGGTCACGGACTGCTAGCGCGAGGCGTCGGCGGCGGAGGCGGCGCCGAGCAGACCCTGCAGGCGATCCACGACCTCGATGAACTCCTCCATGAACTGGTAGACGACCTCGGCGGAGCTGAGTTCCGCGTTCATGCGACTCACGACCTGGCCCACAGGCATGCCGACGAGATCGCGCGCCTTGGCGCCCTGTTTGCGCGCGGCGAGGCCAATGCGCGCCTGGGCCTCGGCCGTCGCCATGTACTGGAGCGGCATGGGCAGCGTTCCGGGGCAGTCGGGACGCTCCCAGGCTTCGGTCCAGGCCGTACGCAGCAGTCGCGCCGGCTTGCCCGAGAGCGAGCGCGAGCGCTGCGCGTCTCGCGAGTCGGCGGCGAGGAGCTTTTCCTTCACGAGCGGCGAGGTGTCGGCCTCGCGGACGGTGAGCCAGACCGAGCCCGTCCAGACTCCGGCCGCGCCGAGCGCGAGTGCGGCGGCCGCCTGGCGTCCGCAGGCGATCCCGCCGGCCCCGAGTACGGGCGTGGGCGACACGGCATCCACGATGTCGGGAAGCAGCACCATCGATCCGACCTCGCCCGTATGCCCGCCGGCTTCGGTCCCCTGCGCCACGATGATGTCCACGCCCTGCTGCTGCTGGCGGACGGCGTGCTTCACGCTGCCGGTCAGCGCAGCGACCATGATGTCGTGCTCGTGGGCGAGATCGATGATGTCCTTGGGCGGAGGGCCGAGCGCGTTCACGAGCAGCTTCATGCCCGGATAGCGCAGCGCGGTGTCGACCTGCGCGCGGCCACCGCCGTCGGTCCAGCCCAGCAGGCCGCTGCTGCCACCTCCCATCCCGGAGTCGCGCTCCAGGCCTTCGGGCAGCGCGGGAACCTCGTACTCCTCGAGGATCTTCTCGATCCAGTCGGTGACCTCCTGCGGCACCAGTTTCTGGAAAGCCTCCGAGTCGACCTTGCCGGTCTGCGCATCGGCCTGACCGAGGCCGCGGTCCTTGCCCTCGTAGCTGGCGGGCATCACCGTGTCGACCCCGTACGGCTTGCCGTCTGTGTGGGCCTCGATCCACTCCAGTTCCATCTCGAGCTGGCGCGGAGAGAAGGCCAGGGCGCCGAGCACGCCCAGGCCGCCGGCGTTGCTCACCGCCGCGACCACGTCGCGGCAGTGGCTGAAAGCGAAGATCGGAACGTCGATCCCGAAGACGTCACAGAGCTGCGTACGCATGCGGACTCCTCTCGCGAGACGCTTGCGGGACGGAGCGTCCGTGACCCGCGCTGGTCATGCGTAACCTATCAGGAATCCGCGCCCATAGGTCGCCAGCCACGGGCCCGGGTGCCCCGGGCGGGCGGATCCCCGCGGCGCCGACCCTCAGCGCAGCTTGTAGAGAAGGTGCTGGCCGAGGTCGCCGACCAGGTCGATGAACATGATTCGCGTGTCGAACCACCAGCTTCCGTCGATTCTGTGAAACGTGTCGTGGTAGTGGCCGGCGATGATGGGTTGCAGCGGCAGGGTCTCGGTCTGCTGCATCACCGTGTAGTAACTGCGGGCCGAGCCGACGCCGGTATCATCGGCGACCTCGACCAGGGCATTGGTCGTAATGTGCCGGGTCCGGGGGGTTCCGTCGGGGTAGAGGCGAGTGGCCGAGCGGTACATCTCGAGCACCCGCTCACGGCCCTCGAAAGTCGTCTCCGCCGACGCGTCGGGTGACGGCTTGATCCGGCCATGGATGAAGAGATCCGCGACGGCCTCGAGGTCGCCGGAATCCAGTCTCTCGGCGTAGGCATAAAGGAGATTCTCGATCTCACGTGCACTGTCGGCCATGGGTGAGAGATAATGCCGGCCCGGCGACCCGGCAACAAGAGACTGTCGTGACTTCCCCCGCGGGATGCCGCGTTGGCAGAAGCCGCGTCGCATCGAAAGCCAGCGCCCACTGATGGAGCCCGAGGAACAAGCATGCAATCCCACCCGATCGCGACTCCCGAGCAACACGTGCACGAGCGCCAGGCGCTGGATTTGATTCGGCACCCCACCGTCATCGAGGCCCATGCGCGGGTGCGCAATCACTGGCTCGAACAAGCAGATCCCAGCCCCGCCATGCGCGACTGCTTCGACTGGGCCTTCCCGGAGGTGATGTTCTCGGCGGCGATCTGGTCGTCGAACCAGGATCCGCTGCGCCCCAAGGTGATCACGATCACGCGCCTGGCGCATCCGCTGGGCGACATCCAGGTGCCGGGTTCGAGATGGGGCATCGACAATCCCGATTCGATCTACCGGGTGATCCCGATCTCCGGGGACGAGCAGTACCGGATCCACGGCCGCGTGGGGAAGCGGCGCATGACCGAGAACTATTTCACGCTCTGGCAGGAGAACATGAACACGGTCGACGTCCTCTCGGGCCACGACCTGATCGTGAACGAGGATCGCAGCTTTACCATCAGCGTCGATTCGAAGCCGGCAGACGGACGCCCCAATCACGTGCAGTCGGCTCCGGAAGCCCACGAGTTCTATATCCGCGACGTGATGCTCGACTGGGCGCGAGACGAGCCCAACGAGTTGCGGATCGAGAGACTCGGAGACCCACCCACCACGCCCGCGAGGACCCTGGATGAGCAAGCCCAACTGACCGCCGACTTCATGCTCCGGTACGCCGACTTCACGCACCGCCTCAGCCGCGGCTCGCTGCAAACCAAAGCCAACAGCTTCAGCCTCGCCTGGTCTGCCGACAAGGGCGGCGCACTGCGGAACCAGATCTACGTCGGCGGACACTTCCGACTGGCCGACGACGAGGCCTTCGTGGTGCATCTCTGCGACGGAGGGGCCGCCTACTTCGTCGTGCCGATCGCCAACATCTGGGGAACCACGCTCGAGATCGTCGATCGCACGAGCAGCCTCAACAAGGCCCAGTCGGTCCCGAACCCCGACGGCAGCTACAGCTTCGTCATCTCTCGCGACGACCCCGGGGTGCATAACTGGCTCGACCCCTGCGACATGGATGAGGGCATGCTGACACTGCGGATGGCCGAATTCCCGAATGGCCGGCCGAGAGAAGACCTGTCGGCCCGGGGCGAGGTCGTCAAGCTTGCGGATCTACGCGCCTACCTGCCCGAGGGAACGCCCTGGGTGACGCAGCAAGAGCGGGCGAAACAGCAGGCGGATCGGGCCGCCGCCTACCAGCGCAGGCTCCCGGAGCTGGCGCAGTGAGCCCTGCTGGAGAGCACGGATCCGCCTGGCTGATCACCGGCTGTTCGACCGGCTTCGGCCGCGAGATCGCGTTGGCCGCGCTGGAGAAAGGCCACCGGGTCGCAGTCACCGCCCGGAATCCCGCCGCGGTCGAGGACATCGTCGCGGCCCACGGGGATCGAGCGATCGCGCTCGCGCTCGACGTGACCGATCGCGCCCAGATCGAGACGGCGGTGGCAGCCGCTCTCGAGCGGTTTGGCGCGATCGACGTGCTGGTCAACAATGCCGGCTACGGGTATATGGCGGCCGTTGAAGAGGGCGAGGACCACGAAGTCCGCCGCCTGTTCGAGACCAACTACTTCGGGGTCGTCGAACTCATCAAGGCGACACTCCCTGGAATGCGAGAGCGGCGGCGCGGGCACATCGTCAACATTTCGTCGATGACCGGGCTCGTCGCGAACCCGCCGAACGTCTACTACAGCTCGACGAAGTTCGCGCTCGAGGCACTGTCTGAAGGACTTTCGAAGGAGCTCCAGCCCTTTGGCATTCGTGTCACCGCAATCGAACCCGGGGGCTTTCGCACGGACTGGGCCTCTCGCTCGATGAAGGAAACGAAGACGCCCATCGCCGCCTACGACGAAACCGTCGGCGCACGCAAGCAGCTGATCAAGGCCGCGGCCTCCGTACTACCCGGCGACCCCCGGCGTGTCGCGGAGGCGGTTCTGCGGGTCACCGAACTCGACGACCCGCCCCTGCACCTGCTGCTCGGCCACGACGTGCTCCAGGCCTTCCGGCAGAAACTGGCGGATCTCTCGGCTTCGATCGACGCCTGGGAGTCGGTGACCAAGGACGTCAACTTCCCACCGGAGTGACCCGGCTGAAGCACCCGAGTGGCCGCCCGCGCGGGACGTCACAATCGCGGCCGGGCCGTACCCGCTCCGGGTCTACCCGAAGACCCCCGGAGCTTCAGGACGCGGATCTCCTCCCTCGACTTTCCCGAAAGCAGCCCGCGACGCCGCCCTCGTCAAAGCTGCCGCGCGAGCAGGGCGTCGAGGGAGGCCACGTGGCCGACCAGCTCGTTCTCGCTGTCCGGAAGCGGGACGTCGCCCCGGCGGAGTGCGGCCAGCGTTTCGCAGTAGGGCTCCGCGGGGCGCCGTCCGTCCGCGCACGCCGGAAGGAGCGCGACGAAGGCGAGCAGAGCCACGGTTCGAATCGTCACGAAGTAAGCATAGGAGAAAACCGCGGGCTTCTAGGTCCGTGGCGCCGAGGAGACGGACCCTGAACCAGAGAACCTGCGCGTGCACGACCCGGGCTCGCGTCACCGGGAATGACAAATGTAGAATCCTGGCATGCGGGGAGACATGGGAACGGACCGTAGGGCGACGGTCGCCGTGACGGACGACCGGAAGCAGCAGTTCGACCGGGACGGGTACTGCATTCTCGAGGACGCGATCGCGCCGGCCCGGCTCGAGATGCTACGCGAGGAGTGTGGGTTCCTCGTGGATGAGTGCGATCGCGCGATGGCGACCAGCGGTGAGGCCGTTCGCGACATCAACCACAGGGGCAAGCGCTACTTCATCTCCAAACGCCACGCGGACCGCCCGCGCCTTCGGGACTTCGTGTTCAGTGAACCCATGGCGCGAATCTGCCGGGCCTTGATCGGCGACGATGTCTGGCTCTTCAACGAACAGTTCGTCGTCAAGTCCGCCGAGGTCGGCATGCCCTTTTCATGGCATCAGGACTCGGGCTACCTCGATAGCGGATGCCCGCACAAGCCCTACCTGAGTCTCTGGTGCGCGCTCGACGACGTCGGCGAGGAGAATGGCACGGTCTATGTGCTCCCCTTTTCGCGTGCGGGTGTGAGGTCGCGTGTCGATCACGTGAGACAGGAAGGGACCAACGATCTCGTCGGCTACGGGGGCGACGACGAGGGCGAGCCCGCGATCGTGCCGGCGGGCAGCATCGTGGCGTTCTCGAGCGTGACCTTCCACCGCAGCAGCGCCAACACCACGGACGAGCCTCGGCGGATCTTCCTGGCGCAGTACTCGGCGGAGCCGATCACGGACCCGCGCACGAACGAGTTCTGGGCGCTGGCGACCCCATTCCTCGAGAACGGCACGCGCGTGACGGCCTGAGACCCGAATCCCGTAGGCCCTCCGGGACCCCGCCGGCCCAGCGAGTTCGGACCCGGGCCAAAAGCCCGCTCGTTTCACCTATCCCGAGGTTTGCCTATTCTCTCCGTCTGCAAGGTGTCCTTCCAAGCATGGAGAAGCAGAGATGGGTGACAAGGGAAGTAAGGACAAAGCGAAAAAAGAGCATGGGAAAAAGGCCAAGCATACGCTGAAGGAGAAGCGGAAATTGAAGCGCGAAAAGAAGAACAAGTAGAGAAGCCCCCCGACGACCCGGCACAGATCATTCCGTAGCCGTAGACCGAATCGCCCGGCGCCAGAGCGGTTCGCCGGCCCGAAGTCACGCGGGGCCCAGAACGCCGATGCAGCGCGTCTTTCTGCTCTACGCCCTCTCGGGCTTCGTCAGCCTCGGATACCAGGTCAGCTGGTTCCGCATCTTCATCGACTGGTTCGGCTCCACCAGCCTGAGCTTCGCCCTCGTCGTGTGCAACTTCATTGGGGGGCTGGGCGCCGGCGCCCTGCTGAGCCAGTGGATGGCGCGATCGCTGGCCCGGCGATCCGGGATTCGCGACCGCCTGCGCCTGTACGGGCTGCTGGAACTCCTGGTCGGCGGATCCGCGCTGCTGACCGTGGCGGCCGGATTCCTGCCCGCCGATCTCTGGGGAAGCTTCCCCTACGCCCTGCAGGATGGGATCTGGGTCCAATCGTTCTCGTCTCAGGTCGGCCAGCTGACGATCGCGATCTTCTGCGTCTTCCTTCCCTGTCTGTTCATGGGCGTGACCTTTCCACTGCTCTGCGAGACCTTCCAGGCAGCGCCGGCCGGCGACCGCTTCCCTTCCGCGCTCTACGCGTGGAACACGCTGGGCGCCTGCGGCGGGATTCTGGTCTGCCAGTTCCTGCTGATCTTGTGGGTCGGGCACGGGCCGACCTTCTTGCTGATGGCCGGACTGAACCTGGCGCTCGGGGCCTACTTCCTGGCGAGCGGGGGAGCGCCTGATCCGGAGGCGCCGGCGGCCCGCGCCGGCCAAGCCTCGCCGGACCCGGACGCGGCAGGCGGGGCACCGCCTGTGCCGATCAGCGGACTCGTCGCGGGCGCGGCCCTGAGCGGGCTGCTCGCCGGCGCGCTCGAGGGCGACCTCTTCAAGCGGATCGGGTTCATCGTCACCGTGAGTCCCGGCGCCAGCATGTCGTTCATCTCGTTCTGGGCGGTACTGGGCATCTTTCTGGCGAGCAGCCTGGTACGGCGCGCGAGCTGGCTGCGCCTGATCCACCTGAAGGCCGCGTTCGTGCTCGCCGCGCTCTACCACTACGGGGTCTGGCTGGTTCGGGACGACCTGACCTACCTGCTCTCCGGAACGCCGGATCCGGCCGAGGCAAGCTACTTCCCGGTCAACCTCACGCAGCTGTTCGTCTACGCGGGCATCTACGTGCTGCCATCCTACCTGCTGATCTCCCTGCTCCTACCCTACGTCTGCAACCAACTCCAGCGCCGGGGAAGGCACCTGGGCCTTGCCTACGGACTGAACACCATGGGCTTCTGTCTGGGCATGATCGGCTTCACGCTGATCGCACCCCGCGTAAACATCTTCTACTCGCTGAAGCTCTTCCTGCTGGTGTTCGGGCTCGGGGCGCTTGCCCTGACGATGCTCTCTGAACGTCGGCCCGTGAAGCTCTGGCAGCCGCTCGTGCTCGCGGCGCTCGTGCTGGTGGCAGCTGTGTTCACGCCGAGGGGCTTCGACCGGAGCTACTTCACCCCGATCATGTGGCCGAACACGAGGCCGGTGCGGGCGATGATGAGCGACAGCGCGCACACGAGCTTCATTGCCGACCTCCCCCACAACGATGCCCGGCTCTTCTTCGGCAGGCTCTCGATGTCGGGAACCGTGGGCAAGGCCCAGGAATACATGCGCTTGATGGCGCACTTCCCCCTGCTGGCGCATCCGAATCCGGAGAAGGCGCTGCTGCTCTGCTTCGGCGTGGGGAACACCGCAGCGGCCATCGCCAGCCACGAGAGCATCGACCAGATCGACGTCGTCGATCTCAACCGGAACGTTTTCAAGACGGCGCCGGATCTGGCCGAGCACCACGGCTCGGTACATCTCGACCCGCGGCTGCGGATGATCCACGACGACGGCCGACACTACCTCGATCTCAGCGATCAGCGCTACGACCTGATTACCAGTGAGCCGCCCCCTCCCATGGCCGGGGGCGTCTACCGACTCTACTCACGCGAGTATTACGAACAGGTGCTCGCGCACCTGCGCCCCGGGGGACTGATGAGTCAATGGCTCCCGGTGTCTCAGATGCCAGACGAGGCGATCGAACTGGCGTTGAGGACCTTCGTCCAGGTCTTTCCTCACGCGCTCCTGTTCCAGGGCACGGGGCTTGAGTTGATCCTGGTCGGCAGCCGCTCGCCGATCGATCTGGAGCGCATCGCCCGCCGATTCCACGACTCGGACCGGGCCGTACGGGATCTCGCCCGCATCGGGATCCCGGACCCTTCGGCGATGACCTCGCGCGTCATCCGGAGCGAACAGAACTTGCGCAGCCGTTTCGGGGTGGGCCGCGTGCTCAGCGACCAGCACAACGACCTCGAGCACCTGTTCCACGACCCCGTGCGGCCCAGCGCAAATCCTTTCTGAGCGCTCGAGGCGAAAGCGGGGCGGCGGGCGGGCAGTGGTTAGCCGGGGAGCCAGCCGGAGTAATACGCGTGGTCGGCACCGATCGGGAGCGCGACCGACTGCCCGGTCCGGGCCGAGTCGTAGATCGCGGTCAGGAGTTCCAGCGAGGCCCGGGCGTCGGCGAGCGTGACCGGAAGCGCGTCGCCCGACCTGAGCGCTGCGTCGAAGCGCTCGAACTGTCCCGCGTAGAGTTCCTTTCGGGGCTCCACCTCGCCGATCGCCGCGTCGACCTCTCGCTGGAGTTCCGCGTCCGCGGCCGTAAAGGTCCAGGGATCGAAGCAGGGCTGGTACGGGGACAGGCTGCTCTCCGCGGTCAGATTCTCGAAGCTGAAGCGCAACCTGGAGATCTCGGGACGCGAGCCCAGCGTCGCTGAGAGCGTCGCGAGCGAGCCGTCCGCCATCTCGACCGATACGGCCGCGCAGTCTTCGGTCTCGATCGGGTTCACGCGCGTGGTGGTGCGTGCGAAGACACTCTTCACGGGACCGATCACGCTGCAGAGGATGTCGTGGCTGTGGATCGCGTGTGTGGTCATCACACCGCCGACTTCGGTCTTCCATTTTCCACGCCAGTCAACCGCATAGTAGGCGTCGCCGCGCAGCCAGGCAGTCTCGATCGTGGAGAAGTAGGCCTGCCCCGTGAGACCGCGCGCCACCAGATGCTGGAGTTTTCGGAGTCCGTTCCCGAAGCGATACTGGAAGATCGGCATCAGCTGTCCGCGCGATTCCGCCGCGATGCGGGTCAGTTGATCGCAGACGGCGAGGCTCGGAACCAGCGGCTTCTCGCAGATCACGTGCTTGCCGGCTCGCAGCGCGGCCACCGACATGTCGAAGTGCAGCTGGGGCGGCGTACAGATGTCGAGCAGCTCGGGGGCATCATCACCTCGGAGCAGCGACGCGTAATCGCTGACGACCCGCGGGATCTCGAGCTTCTCGGCGACCCTGCGCGCCTTCGCCTCGTCGATATCGCAGACCGCGACCAACTCGAAGCGTTCGGGCAGCTGCTTCCAGGCCGCGGCGTGCTGGATCCCAATCCCCAGGCCGACCACGGCCACCCGCATTCTCTCGCTCACGCGCGCCGCCCCGGCTCGAGGCGTTCGGCCCCGGCCTGTGCCTCTAGCGCCAGCTCGCAGGCACGGAAACAGTGCGCCTGGCTCATGGCGGTCTCGGTTCGGTTCACGACGTCGCCGAGGAGCTGGCGCCCGTAGGGGAGCTCGACCTGGCTGCAGTCGACGTAGCGCGTCTGCTTGCCATCGACCAGGAACAGGTGGCTCCCGTCCGGACGGCCGGCGAGGTCGACATTCTTGCGGATCTCGATGAAGCCCTCGCTGCCGAGCAGGCTGAGGCGGCCGTCCCCCCAACTCGAAAGCCCGTCGGGCGTGAACCAGTCCACGCGCAGGTAGCCGCTGCAGCCGTCGCCCTCGAGCAGCGCCTCGCCGAAGTCCTCGAGTCCGGGGTACTCGGGATGGGCGTGGTTCGCGATCCGCGAGGCCACCACGCGCGCCTCGCGGGCGCCCGTGAAGTGCAGGAACTGGTCCATCTGGTGCGACGCGATGT
>SPKZ01016289.1_pt1 | contig 27264 bp, 26 predicted proteins | sample 2456571 | NCBI WGS metagenome assembly SPKZ01 (sample SAMN11192286, study PRJNA482655) | marine metagenome | biome: ENVO:00000447; feature: ENVO:00000244|ENVO:00000211|ENVO:00000569|ENVO:00002023; material: ENVO:00002151; isolation source: ocean water from marine abyssalpelagic zone ... | reverse complement strand
GGTTATGACATGAAGGAAAAATCAAGACGTAAAATTGAAACCGAGCTTAGTACAACGGGTGTTGCGAATGAAAAAGCTAAAGTTTTGGCTTATGCAGCAGAGTTGAGCGGAAATCAGGCGAAACAGTTCATTGTTAACAATGAACTGCAAGATTTTGAAATAAGTACTGAAACGCAAGAGGCGCTGTTTCGCATTAGCTATACAGAAATGTCGGAAGACGTACAGCGCATTTGTAATAAATCAGACTGTGAAAAACTATACGGTAAAGTTGACTGGAATAAACTCAATAACGCCATCAAAGAAGTGATTATTGATTTAAGGTACCGGGGAGATTATACACCCAACAGTCGAAAACTGATCCAAAAAATAGTGGCTAAAAACGATATAGAGCAATTTATTCTACTGTTATCCAATCGTGAATTGTGGGCACAGGTGCCAGAGGATCGATTCAATCGACGGGTTGATTTTCTATTGGAAGTAAAAAATTAAACAGTTGGTTTGAGAGTAATTGTTTAAGACTCATATTTTTATCTCATTTCTTTAAATAAACTACTATTGAAAAACTAAAGGAATAAGTTATGTTGACACAAGCAAAAATAAATCAGTTATTTATAGATAACACCACAGAAATAAATAAATTAAATATCGCTTCCGGCTCAATGATCAAAGCGTTGATTCAGGGAATAGCTTCTAATGGAAATAATTACATACGTTTATGTGGTGCAATAGAAGGTGGTCATAAAATAAGTTATATCCATATCGAAGGAAATCAAGATTTGATAGCAACAATAGGAAAAGCACTAGGTTTAACAGTATCAGATACTATCTTGGAAGCTCGCCATGCTTAAAAAATTTGCCATTTTCGCTGCAGTATTGGCCGTTACTACCATGGTAGCTTTGGCGTTTATAAGTGCGCGATATATTGATAAAGAAGAAATCCTCCGTGTTGAAATCCAGATGAAAGAACTTCAGCAGGAAAAATTAGCGTTGGAAACGCATATTGATGAATTAGACCAAAAGCAAGCAGAACTAAATCAGACAATTCAAATTAAAAACATAGAAATTGCAGAAAATATTAATGCAATTGTTCAATTAGAGCAGGAAAGGGCGGACAAACAATTAACCGTACGACGATTAAACACTGAAGATGAACTAGAAAACAGTTTTGCACAAACCTACCCACAGGTGGTTGATGCCAAAAATTTTGGCATTGTTCAAATGTCGATAGACGAAGAACTAAACCTGAAGCTTCCTTATTATGTAATACCCGCCTGGTTTACCGAAACATTTGTGATAGAGCACAATGCAATGCTTACTTACAAAGCTCAGATTGAAACATACAAAGCAAATGAAGCATTGTATGGCAGCGTATTGGAGCTTAAAGATAAGGTGCTTAGTTTAGAAACAGAAAAAACCACCGCCTATCAAACGGGTTACGAAAAAGCGTATGAAAAATACGAATTATTGAATAAAGAATATATCGAACTGCTTAAGCAACCACCGATCTTAGAAATTAAGCCACCATCATTTTGGACGGCTGTCGGTGGAACATTATTGGGTATTGTCTTGGCAGTTGGCATTTAACAAACTCAAATAGTGAATTTACGAATATCAGGCATTTCAAACCCCGAGTCCTGACGAAATATTACACTTGATCAAACGATCCCCTATTACGAAATAGTTTTCAACAAACAAGGTTTCCTGTGGCGATAACATCAACTTTAACCTTACCAACAAATATCCGAAATTTAATTTAGAGAGAGTTATATGGCAAAAAATAAATTCGACTTTGATGCACTTCCTCGTCCAGATGCAATATCTCAAGTAACTTTTGAAAGCTTGTTTAAAGAACGAAAGCAGCGATTTATTGAAATAGCACCTCAATATAAATCTGTTCTTGAATTGGAAAGTGAGCCATTAGTGATCGCAATGCAAGTAGAGTGTTATCGGGAATTTATGCTGAGAAAACGACTCAATCAAGCGATTGAATCGAATTTATTGGCTATAGCTACAGGAAGTGATCTTGAACATTTAGGTTTCTTTTATGGTACGTTGCGCTCTAAAGGTGAGGAGGATGAAAGCTATCGGATGCGGATCAGAGATCGTACCATTGCATCAAGTACAGCTGGCAGTAAATATCATTATCGAAGCCGCGCGATTGAAGTAGCTCCAACCCAGATAAAAGATGTTGAAGTAGATAATCCTCCACATTTGAACGACCAGACCATCAATAATGGTCTTGTTCGCATCTCTGTACTCGTGCGATATGCTTTACAAGTTCAAGAACAAAATGAGCAAGCTCTGTCGGAAGAGTGCTCTCATCATGATTTAAAACAAGTGAGTGTCGATATTCAACCTGTAATTTTAAATTACGCATTGATTGATCCCGATAAGAAAACGGACGAAGAAATTGATGTTGAACTTATAGTAGATAAAGTACATACAGCAGTATCTGCTGATAATGTCAAAGTATTAACAGATACACTGACAGTAGTTGCTGCAGAATTGATCCCTATTGATGTAAAGGCAGAAATTTATCTTAAAGAAGACACCCCTGATTTAGTTTTTGATAACTTGATCCCACAATTAATTTCTCAGTGGGAACAAGATTTATCTCTTGGCCTGGATCTTACACCCAGTTGGTTAAATGCACAGTTACACCGTGATGGAGTAAGGCATGTTAATTTAAATTCACCAACTCAATTACAACACATTGCACTTAACCAATGTGCAATTCCTAAAACAATTACATTATCTTTAGTGCGTTGAGGTCTGTATGAGTATATTGCCACCGAACAGCTCAAAATTATTAAAGGCTTTAGAGCAAACGCATAATGTGGAAATTGATGAAGCGATCAAAAGTTTATACGCATTTAAATCAAGCCCCAAAGACAATTTATTATATTGGCTAATTTGGGAATATGGTCTCGAATCAATTCTTCCTTATAGTGATGATTTACGTAGCATTCTTAAAGACGGTTTAATTTGGCAACGAATTAGAGGTACACCATCAAGTTTAAGTATGGCTTATCGCTGGTTAAATTTGAATAATGTGGTTATTGAACAAGATCCACCAGGACGTCATTTTTATCAATACCAGTTAAATCCTTCTCAGATCCCAGGTGATGTACAGTTATCTAAGTTAATAAAAATTTCGGAAATGTCAGCACCAGCCCGTTCCAAATTAGCACGTATTCATCATAACTATGATATTAGATCTCTCAAACTTTCAAATCATCAATTTGGTCATTATTTGTCTGACTACTCAGGTACCTATTTTAAAGATTGTGAAGAAGACAATGTTAAAGTAAGTTTTGCTCGTCAGTATCAACACAGTGGAGTTTACCTTGGGATCATCAAGCAAATACAAATTAAGCGAAGATATTCGTTACAGAAATCTTATTCTGTAACCCAAAGGTTAGGTCAATATCATCTAAGTACTCGTCTTAACGAGCATCAAATATCAAGCGTCGCTCATGTGTGTTTACGTTCGTTTAGTATAAATTTACAAGGTCGAATTTGGTTAGGGAAATGGGAAAATAGAACATGGCAACAAGTAGATTATGCGGTTTCTAGCGTTAATTATAAATCTCAGCAGCAAACATCTATGCAATCTCATGTTGTTGGATCTGTTCGACGCTTAATCGCACCATCATTTAACCAACATAGAAAACATGCAACAAATCCGGTAAATATATCGTTGGCGAGGAAAGGTGAACATCAACAGCATCGTAATTTTACTTCTGCTGTTCAGCTATCTAACAGAATGTGGCTGGGTAATTGGTCAGAAGAAATGTGGCAAACAGCCAGCTACAGTATTGCAAGTGTACGTCATCAGACCTTGACTTGAATTACAGGTAACTAGTAGTAAACAATAAATATTCATTAAACACCTATACCTCAGTGGTTTGGGTATAAAACACCCCATCATTTGGCAAAACCAAATCTATCATAATCATATTTGATTTTATTTCTAACACATTTACCATCAATCATTTTGGCGGATTTGTGTGACACTCTTTAAGGAGAAATTTACTATGGCCATTTTAACAGAAACAGGTCGAACGGAGCTGACTAAGTATATTGCTTCAACACAAATTTATTTAGGTTGGGGACGTGGAGATCCACTTTGGCAAAGTACTCCACCTGAGGGCTCTGTAGACCAATTTGAATTGGAAGACATTGTTGGTTACAGAAAAGCAAAACAAATTAAATATTGCCAGCCTGATAACAACGGGATTATTTCTGTACCTCATGGTCAATACAGTCTGAGTAAAACACCTACTCATCACTTATTTTGTGAATTTAGTTTTGATTTTGAAGATGCATTAGGTGAAACCATTCGTGAGTTAGGATTAATGGTAGGTACTCAGGCAAAGGTGAACGTTCCGTCAGGTAAGCATTATTTACTTCCTGAAGAAGTAGAAAACAAAGGTACTTTACTTTTGGTGGAAAATCGATTGCCTTTATTTCGCGATCAAGGCGTGCGTGAAACCTTTGAATTTGTCATCACTTTTTAACGGAGTAAATAATGATTAAAGATTATTACGAAAAGTTTGATGCAACAGATGGATACGACCGTTTATTATTTCGCACAGGAAAGGGTTTGCAAAGTCGGGAGCTTAATGATTTGCAATCTCAGGTACATCATCAGGTAAAAGGTATTGCTGATATTTTGTTAAAAGATGGTGATTTAGTCTCAGAGGGAGATGTCATCATCAATCGTACTACAGGTTCAGTTCATATGGGGGAAGCATCGGTATATTTGGCTGGTGTGGTTCGTCCATTGCAAACAACAGAATTAACTATTCCCCTTGATAAAGAACTTGAGATTGGCGCATGGTTGGATTACCAGGTGGTAACTGAATTACAGGACGAAACATTGCGTGATCCTGCTGTCGGTGCACATAATTATGACGAGCCAGGAGCCGCCAGACTACAAGCAAACTGTAGTTGGGGATTGGCTGATGATGTTAAAACAGGAACACCACAGTTTTATCCGGTGCATCGTGTTGTTAACGGTGTATTGATAGTTAATGAGCCTTCACCTCAGCTAGACACGATGACACGCGCATTAGCTCGCTACGATCGTCAGTCTAATGGGGGCAGTTATGTCGTTGAAGGAATGGAATTAATCTATCGGGGGCATACAGAGCTAGAACAAACATTTACCTTAAAAGAAGGCAAAGCTCATATAGAAGGTTTTGAAGTTGCTTTTCAAACTGCTAGACAACAAATTTTTGATTATGATCCTGATATTCGTGAAGTAGCGCATGAACCTCATAGATTTACATCGGATAGTAATGGACAAATGCTGGTGAGATTAAATTTTTCACCAGTATCTACTATTCATCGGGTAACCGTGCTTGCAGAGAAAAGTATTGATATTAACCGCAGTAACAGAGCTTACGATTCACTTACTGATGATGGCATTTATACCATTGTCTCGGTTAAAGAGGGAGATAAAGTTTATGATGAACTAGATTATTCTTTTTTACAAAACAGACTTGTTTGGGAAGGAGACAAACCGGCTTCTGGTAATACTTATCAAATAACCTACCATTATTATGAGCAAGTAATGGTTAGCGCTGATGAATGTGGCTTTTTGCTTTCACAACAAAATGAAGAGCAGCCACTTTTGATTGTTGAAGGTAAGGATATTGCTGTTGATTACAATTGGAAAATGCCTCGTAAAGATCTTGTGGTATTAGATAAAGAAGGCAGTATAAAACGGGTAATAGGACGTGCAGCTCCATTTAACCCGATAGCGCCAAGAGCACCTGAGCAACATTTGGTTATCGCACAAATTAATCAAGCGTGGTGGCAAGAAGGTGCGCCCGATATCGTTGATTTAGCAATTCATGCGGTTTCTATGTCTGTGTTAAAACAGATGCAACAACAGATTATTGATCTTTATCAATTAGTTGCCGTTGAGCGTTTATATAATAATGCCAATGCTGAAGATCCATCCAGTAAATTTGGTGTATTTGTTGATCCGTTTTTAGATGATGATTTACGTGATCAGGGATTACCTCAAACCGCAGCAATTATTGACGGAGAATTGCAATTGCCAATTTCGGTAGTGGTAAATGATTTAGGTTTAGATTCCCCTGTAACATTACCTTATGTATTAACCGATGTTCTGGTGCAAGTAAGACGAAGTGGCTCAATGAAAGTTAATCCATATCAAGCATTTGATCCTATTCCTGCCTCGGTTCTTTTAACACCCAATGTTGATCACTGGACTCAAAACATACAAAACTGGACAAGCAGCATCACCGAGCGGTTCACTATTGGTGGAGGCTTGCAGACTCGTGTTATAGCGCGTAGTTCAAGAACTCAACGTGTTTCTACAAATACTCAAAAGCTGCAATTTTTAAGAGTAAGAAAAATTAATTTCAGGGTAAATGGTTTTGGGCCAGATGAAAAACTAACACTTATTGAGTTTGATGGTGTTTCAGTAAACGCTAATGGGAGTAATATTACTGCAGATGGAAATGGTGTATTACAAAATAGTTTTCAAATTCCCCCCAATATTCCAACAGGCAATAAATTAGTGCGTTTTGTTGGTCAAGGTGGCTCTGTCGGACAGGCAAATTATATTGGTAGTAACAATATTAGCGTTGAAACTATGCGAACTATTACTACAATAACCAGCGAAAGGTACGATCCATTAGCGCAAACATTTACTCTACAACAAGCTTGTTTTGTTGCGGGTATCGAACTTTGGTTTACCCAAAAGGGTCGAGAAGATGTTCGGGTACAAATAAGAGAAACCACTATTGGCATGCCTAACCAAACGGTATTAGCGGAATCCATCATGGCGAGTTCAGCTATTAATCTCGATGGCGTCACTACCTTGTTTGAATTTTTTCCGCTGTTTCTTAATGAAGGACAGGAATATGCCATTGTTGTATTAACTGACGGAGCAGAGCATGAAGTGGCAATTGCAGAACTAGGTAAGTTTGATCCCAATAACGGTTGGATAACCAGTCAGGCATATCAGGTGGGGGTTTTACTTTCTTCAAGTAATGCCAGTACCTGGACGCCTCATCAAGATAAAGACTTAACGTTTAGACTGAAAGCAGCGTCATTTTCTCAAGCTGAACATGAAATTGAACTAGGTCAGATATCTGTGGATGAAATTTCAGATGTGATGGCATTAGGTGTGGTTGAACGGCCAAGTAGTGATACAGATGTAAGGTTTGAATTTCTTGAAGAGGGTCAATCGAAGGCGCTTAGTGTACAAGAATGGCAGCCAAATAATTTAGTGGAGCTTATAACTAAACCTGTCACTGTGAAAGCATGCTTAAGCGGTTCAACACGTTTTAGCCCGATATTATATGCTGGAGCACAAGCGGTATTTGGCAAGTTGAAGAAAACAGCTGATTACATTAGCCGTGCTATTGAATGTCAGGCACAAGGTAAAATTACCGTAACATTTGAAATGGTTGAAAATTCACAAGTTGAGGTTTTCTTACAGCAAGGCGATGGCTGGTTGCTATTAACACTGCAACAAAGCAAATTACTTGGCGATGGCTGGGAAATGCAAACATTTATTCTCGAGGATATTGGTCAATTACAAACCCGAGTTAAACTGGAGTTATCTGGTGATACAAAACATCGTCCAAAGGTTCGCTCGCTGCGAGCGTTTTCAACTTAACTCTACAAGCTATTTTCAACCTTATTTTTGCAACCTAACTTTTTCAATTTAATTTATTTACCTGAAAGAAAAAAGGAGAACCTATGCCAAGTCCTAAAACACCCAAAAGGGATTATCCATTACCACATCCGGATAATTTGTTACAAAAGGATGTAGTGAATATTGCAAATGCAATTACTGCCATTGACACTGATGTAGATGCGCAGCAACAAGAGTTGCAATTGATGGATCAATATAATACAGAAAAGTTTCGTCGGATAAAAATCAACCAATTGCTGGGTGACCAGCTTCTAAAACTATAAGAGGATATTATGGCTACAATACAAAATGCCGTTAAGGTGATGGTCGACAAGTTAGTCGCCGATATGAGTGGTGAAACCCCACTTAATGCTGAAGAGCAAGCGCTGGTGACGACTGCAATTTCAAAATTAAGTGACAACGCAAAGTTAGAAAGTGCCATTGTCGCAGTGGCAGAAGAGCATATTGAGGAAGCAAAATCTATATTATATACTGCGACACAAGCGGCACAAGCAGCGTCCACTGAGTTAGTACAAAATGCGGATAATTTGTCGTTATTGCCTGATATTAAGTCAGGAATGACAGATTCTACCATAGATTTAACGAATAACATGAATGATAAAATCGGTAATCTTCCTGCTTTATTGGGAGCACCTCAATATAGATATGGTGAGCCAAATTTTATTTTGGATTACTACGACAATACTTGTATTGAATTACATTCAACGGGTGTAAATAATTCTTATGGTGCCCGTAACGCTATTAGTTTAGTTGATTATGTTACAGGCCAATTTTTTGCCTATTGGGATGCTGGGAGCCAAACAAATGGTAATAATCCTGCAATTTTACTTAAAATTGATGATAAAGGCGAAATATCTAAAGTTTCAAAATCAACGCAGCTTGTCAGCAGTACAGGTGCAGACTCCCTGATGTTGCTTCGCCTGGATGATGGCAGTGTTTGTGCAGCAGCATTTGATACAACGCATAAACGTATTTCAGTGTATGAAAGTATGAGTTTTCAGGTGAAATTAACACAAGACTTAGACTACCTTAAAATTTATCAAGATCCTGAAACTCATCACATATACGCAGTTAATGCAGAATTGTTACATGTCCTGACCGGTAATAGCTCTGAATGGAAAAGAATGGAGACAAGGTTTGTTAATGAAGCAGCTTTTAATACATGGGGTCAACAGCAAGGTTATATTGATATAAGTTCGTTATCTTTAAAACCTAGGAATAATTCAACCAATGGAATTGGTTCTTCTACTGGGTATACTAGTTCACTTGCGTATCTTCCTATAACTCGACCCGGTTATTATGTTGAAATGGCTTACACTAGTGAAGGAATTAAGGCCGTTAGTCGAACAAAAGCACAGCAATTAGCTCGATTTTCAGCTGAAATATTTAACAGTCACACTTATTCATTTACACGTACATTTTCAAGCAGAATAGAGTTAAAATCTTATGAGGGGCGCTTTTCTGCTGTACTAGAAAGTAGAACGCCAACGAATACTGCTGGTGTTACCAGTAGCTATAATAATCATTTTTATCCTCATCTAGTTGTATATTCACCAATTCACCGAGCACTTATTGTAGAACAGCGTTTTTATTTTTATTACAATGGCGGTAATGTGCGCACTCATACACGAAACCGTGTTTATTTTGCTTAAGGAGTTATTATGTTTATTTGGAATCAAGTTAATAATGGCGTAGACCTAAATGGTGTATTGTTACTTTCTCACCCTGAAACAGGGAAATCTTGGCCATCAGAAGCAGACGCCCTACGTTGGTGGCAAGCATCTGACTATAATCATGAGAATGAGATAACAGAAACTATCGTTGATAAGACAGAACTGATGATAGAAAGTATTCAAGGCGCATTACAAAGTCCGAATGATGTTACCGCGGAGGAAGAGATTAAAATCGTAGTAAATGAAAATGAAAAATTAATAATATCAGGTAGTTTAGCTATTGAAGATACGACTTTGTATATACCGTTTCGTCGTGATGATGGACGTACACTCGATTTTGTACTTTCTGTGGTTGCGGGAAAATATACAATGGAGGTTAATTTTCCGAGTATGGGTCGTTATATGTTAGATACACAATTATTGGATCAAGAGTATTCAGCATCAAATTACCAAGTAAAAATGGTATCGGTACGCGTATTGCGTGCTAGTACAACAACTTCAGTTACATAATTTTTCATATTAGGCACGTTATTAACCCCGTTATTTTTAAAATTTCTTTACTTAAATTTGAACCTCTACTCTTTTAATTAATATTAACGATAAAGCAATAATATTACCGCTGTAATATTTCATGTTTTATGCTGTCTATAGACTTAAAAAAGTAGATCTACAAATAACGGGTTTTTTATTGAGTTAATGGGATGAATTATGGTTGGGATGAATGCCCAAACAGGGCAAAAATTAACGGGTGTAGCACATTTAAAACAAAGTATATTCGATATTATTACTACGCCGATAGGCAGTAGGGTTATGCGTCGAGATTATGGATCTACTTTACATTTGTTATACGACAAACCTATGGATCAATTGTTGTTAGCTCAAATGCAAGCAGCGATAATTAACGCTTTAGCAATTCATGAAAAACGTTTTATTGTGCAGTCAGTTAAAGTTGATATACACAAAGAACCTTCAGAATTAGGTAAGTTGTTGATCAGTATTGAAGGTTTATATATTGAAACCAACGAGGTGATAAAACTGGATGATATTTCAATTTAATTCGCATCCAATGCAGTAAAACTAAACGCAGTAAACCCAAGCACAATAAACCGACACGTAAGGTAAGTATCTTATGAATGACAAAACTACGCCAGCAGTATTAAACCAAGTAGATGCTAATCAACAGTCTCAGCAAATAAATCAGCTGCAAGGTCATCTCGGTAAAATCAGCCAAGCGAGTAAAAATGTATTTGTACTGGGACGGGTGGTAGATGCTGAAAAAGAGAAGCATGAATCGGATCCTCCTATACCTGATATTAAAGAAGTTTCAGCCCCTCATCCAAGTGTATTGGTACAAATTGGAGGGGAAAAACCAGAGCACTATACTCGATTCTGGATGCCGTGGTTAGTGAATCGGGCGGGACAAGATACCCAGTGGTGGAAACCAGTTCCCAATGAACAAGTGATTGTTATTGCTCCTTCTGGTAATTGGGTGCAAGGGATAATTATTGGCAGCTTATATAAAGAGCGGCATTTAAGCTTTGATAAAGAGGGAAAAAAGGTAGTTCAACATAAGATCCCTGAAAAAGAAGATGAACATATCCATTCGACAATTTACCGGGATGGTACTCGATTTGATTACGACCCGTTAAAACACAAATATACACTGTCATTACGTGATGAGGTTAAAACTGAAAAAGCAATATTAACCTGGGATTGTCAATTAAATGATGATAAAAAACCATTGATGTCGCTTAATTTACTTGAAGGAGAAGATGGTATTAGTCACTTCTCACTGGATGCAAGTAAAAAGGGTAAAATTGACATAATTGCGGGTAAAGAAGGTAATGATAAACAATGCGCTATTGTCCTGGAGCCAGAAAAAGGTATTGCTATTAATGTTCATGATAAAGCGACCATTGTCATTACACATGAAGGGGAGATGACGATCACTTGCAAGAAAGATATCTCGATAAAATCGGATGCTAATATTAATATCACTGCCAAAGATGATCTCAATATCAAAGCTAAAAATATCAAGATGGAAGCTGATACTGAGATCAATGTTGATGCGCCAACTATCAACTTGAAAAAGGATGTGATTATATCCGGCACATTGGATGTCAAATCGTAAGACATAACCAGGCAACAACCCAAGTAATAACTTTAATAAAAACACCTATTCATTTTTATTAGTATCAAAAAAAATTTAACCGATTCAACTTATTCAATTTATCAAATTTTAATTTATTTAACTTATTCAAACGTTTATTTATTAAATTTTTGTATCGATAACCTGTGTGTCGTAATGACACATTTAAACAATAGCTAGTTAGGAGAAACATATGAGTTTTTTACATGGTGTAGAAGTCATCGAACTTGATGGTGGCTCAAGACCAATTAAAGGCATGTCATCGTCGATTATTGGTCTTGTAGGAACTGCTACTTCGGGACCTTTAAACCAACCGATATTAATTGCAGGATCACGGAAAAAAGCGTTGAGTCTTTTTGGTTCGTCAGATGGTGTATCAACTATTCCAGACGCATTAGATGGTATATTTGATCAAACAGGTGCTATTGTGGTGGTCATTAATGTCGCTGCTCCATCCACTTATTTATCATCAGTTCAGGGTACACCCGAAGTTGTTAAATTGGTTGAGGGGAAGGGGCTAATAGCCTCATTAGAAGCAGCTAAACAAGCTAATACCGCCTGTATTCCTATTAATTTAACTGTAGGGCTGGCTACTTATACTAAAACCACTGATTATAAATTTGAAAGTAGTACAAAGAAAATTAGTCTTGTTGCTGCTAAAAATCATCCAATCAATGTTCTAGTAGAAATTTTGTATATTGATACTGCTGAGGAACCTAAAGCAGTCACTGCTAACTTTGTTAATAGTGAATTGACATTATTAGATGCAAAAACGATAACAAGCGTAACACCAAAACTTATTGAGGGTGAAGATTATATTTACAGTACAGCCACTCAAGCATTAACCATCACTCAAGCTTCATTACAAGCGGCTCGTGTTTCCAAAGATGCTGAACTTAAAATCACCTATCAATTACCACAAAAAAAAAGCCATTACAGCAGGGCATATTAATACAGGTATACAGGAGCTATTAAGTGCAGAAAATGAAGTGCATGTTGCACCGCGTATTCTTATTGCACCAGGTTTTTCTGAACAACAGTCTGTTGCTAATGAATTGGTTCAAAAAGCAGAGCGTTTACGTGCAATAGCTATTGCCGAATGTCCGGTATCTGGAGAGTCAAATAGCCCAAATAAAGCGGCGATAGAATATCGCAAAAATTTTGGCAGTTCACGTCTGTATCTGATAGATCCTAGTGTTAAAGTTTACGACGCAGCAACAAATACAAACATGAACCAACCTGCATCTGCCCGCGTGGCTGGTGTTATTGCAAAATCTGATACCGAACGGGGATTTTGGTATAGCCCGTCAAATCGACCAATCAATGGGATTTTAGGCACAGCACGTGCGATTGATTTTTCATTGGGTGATCGTGCGTCAGTCGCTAATATGCTCAACGACAAGTGTGTTGGTACAATTATTCGTCAAGACGGGTATCGTTTATGGGGTAATCGGAGTTGTTCCAGTGATGCTAAATGGGCATTCCTTAGTGTGCGCCGCACCGCTGATCTTATTAATGATGCACTACAACGTGCTCATTTATGGGCGGTAGATCGCAACATCACTAAAACCTATGTCGAAGAAGTCACAGAAGGTGTTAATAGTTATTTACGTCATCTTAAATCTATTGGCGCCATTATTAATGGTAAGTGTTGGGCTGATTCTGAGCTTAATACACCGTCACAAATTGCTCAGGGCAAAGTGACTTTTGATTTTGATTTTGTGCCACCTTATCCGGCAGAGCACATTACGTTCCGTAGTAGCTTAAATAATAAATACCTTGAGGAGATATTTGCATGATCCCTAAAATTCTTAAAAACTTTAACTTATTTGTTGATGGTCGTGGTTATGTTGGCCTTATTGAAGACATTACTTTACCAAAACTTAGTACAAAAATGACAGATCTACAAAGTGGAGGCATGGACCTGCCGCTTGACCTCGCAATGGGGATGGACAAAATGGAATGCAGTTTCAGTTTGTTTGAATACGATGTGGATATTATTAGTCAATTTGGTTTGAATAATGGCGCCCAAGTTCCGCTTACGTTGAGAGGCGCAATGGATAATGAAGAAGGTGTGACACCCATTATTATTACATTAAAAGGTGCTTGGAAAGAACTCGATTTTGGTAACTGGAAAGCAGGTGACAAGCCTAGTCTGAAGGTTAGCATTAGTTTACGTTACTACAAACTTGAAATTGGTGGTGAGGAAATGGTGGAAATTGACGTAGCAAATATGATCCGCAAAATCAAAGGTGTTGATCAGCTAGAAACCACTCGAGCTGCAATTGGTATTTAATTGCATTAGTCTGAAACTTAAGACTTTTAATGAATAAAAATGGAAATCAACAGCAATGCTTCCAACGATATTAAAAAACTTCAATTTACTGATAGAAGGCATCGGCTATGCTGGTCAAATTGAACAATTGACGCTGCCAAAACTTAATCTGAAAACTGAAGATTTTCAACTTGGCGGGTTAGATATACCTGTCAAGATGGATGTAGGCATGGAACCAATGACTTGCGAAATAACTTTATTAAGTTATGACGTTAACGTGATCAAAGGTTTTGGTGTTCCCACTGGTCGTCATAGTTCTCATCAACTTAAACGATTTATGTTAAAGGGAGCCTGCCAAAACGAGCAGGGTGAAATTATTCCCGTTAATGTAAATTTATCGGGCACCTGGCAATCATTAGATTTTGGCGTATGGAAAGCTTCAGAGCAGGCAAAATTGATTGCAACAATTAATGTACGCTATTACAAGCTTACTGTTGCTGATGAAATATTGATGGAAGTAGATGTTGATAATGCAAAGCGTGAAGTTGACGGTACAGATCAGTTGGCTGCTTTGCGTCCATTTATCTAAGAGTACAATGAGGAATTAAAAAATGTCAGAAAAATTGATGTCTGATAGAGTCAATATTGAATTAAAATATCCCTTCGAAATTAATGGTGTTACTTGTGATTCGCTTTCGATCCGTCGGCCTAAAGTTAATGACAGACTGATCGCTGAGAAAAGTCCAGGGTCTGAAATTGAGAAGGAGATCCGCTTAATTGCTAATTTATGTGAAGTGTCACCTGAAAATATAATGCAACTAGATTTAGCTGATTATGGCTCAGTACAAGAGTGCCTTACTAGTTTTTTGTCCTAACCCCTGAAAAATTGCGTGAAGCTGTTTATATTTTAGCGCAGCGTACAGGGTGGTCACTCACAGAATTAATGTTACTTGAAGAACAAGAGCTGATGTTATGGATAGAGACCAGCCATCAGCTGCATCAACGTGAATCCCAAACGTAGAAGAGATCATTATGCCCGCAATCCGTTTGTTAGTATCAGTGTTGTCACCTGCGTTAGCACCTGTGTCGTTACCTACGTTAGCACCTGTTAAAATTGGGATGACAACTGTGGTGGGGATCACGCGTAGCTCATGGTTTCTGCCAGCCTCTGTTAAGCCTTGGCGATCATGCTTAAATGATTTTAGCGCAATCACTATTGGGGGATGTTTACCTTCATTTTTTATAAAGCGAGAGGAGCAGCAGAACACAGAGCATCAATTAAAAGCAAAAGTAATGCGAGTACAGCCACAGATAAATGTTAGTCAGGTATCTAGTGTTTTGGTCGATAAAAAGCCAGTTATCGAAGCCATAACCAACTTCACTAATATAGCTAATATAACTAACAGAGTTACACCCATAACATCTGTTAAAATAAACAAATTATTTGAACAAAATAATTATTATCGGAAAAATATTTATCAGCATCAAAGAAATAACCTAGATCTAAATCAAAGTACTTATCAAAATCAACAGAAGTATTTTTATCAAAATAACGAACAAAAATATAACAAGAAGCAAGATCGGCAATTTGATCAGGCTAATCATGAAAACTGGCAAATCAATGATGTGCCAACTCAACAGTGTTATGCACTAAATACGCAAAATAAACCTGATATTCCGTTGCCAAGCACTGCAACTGTTTTAATAAAACCAAAAACTTTATCTACTGTGTTGTCTAGCGTATCCCCGGAAATATTATTAAATATATTGTCTGGCACACTACCTAATGTATTGCTTGATGTACTGGCGATTAATAAGAAGGAGGAAACAACTGCCAAGTTTGTTCAGTCAGCTGAATATATTCAAGCATCAAATATAAATAAGCAAAGGGCTTTAAATTGTGATTCTAACGTAACTCAAAAACCAGAAGTAGCTAAGGCACTGTTCAAGCCAATAACCTTATTTAGCGTATTATCTAGTAGAACATTACCTAGAATAATACCGAGAACATTGCTGGGTGTATTGCCGGTGAACGGAAAAGAAAGATCGGCCACTCATTTTGTTCAGCCAGCTGAATTTATTCCTGCCTCAGGTGTGAATGAGCTACGATATCAGTACCAAAACAGGCATCGGCATCAAAGTAATTATCAAGATCTAAATCAAAGTACTGATCAAAATAAAAAGAAGTATTTTTACCATAAAAATAACGAACAAAAATACAATAACAAGAAAGATCGGCTACATGATCAAGTTAATGATGAACACTGGCGAATCAATGATGTGCTAACCCAACAGTTTTATGCATTAAATACACAAAATAAATCTGATAGTCAGTTACCAAGAGCCGCAACTGTTTTAATAAAACCAAAAAATTTACCTAGCGTATTTTCTAGCGTATCCCCCGGAATATTATTCAATATATTGTCTGGTACACTACCTAATGTATTGACTGATGTACTGGCGATTAATAAGAAGAAGGAAACAACTGCCAAGTTTGTTCAGTCAACTGAATATATTCAAGACTCAAATATTAATAAGAAAAAGGCTTTAAATTCTCATTCTAACGTAACTCAAAAACCAGAAGTAGCTAAGGAACTGTTCAAGCCAACAGCCTTATTTAGCGTATTATCTAGTAGAACATTACCTAGAATAATACCGAGAACATTGCTGGGTGTATTGCCGGTGAACGGAAATGAAAGATCGGTCACTAATTTTGTTCAGCCAGTTGAGTTTATTCCGGCCTCAGGTGTGAATGAGCTACGGGGCTTAAATTCTGATCCTGCTCCGATCCAGAAACCCGAAATAGCTACCGCTCTGATAACGCCGATAAAATTAATTAGCGTATTACCTGAACTAATGCAAAATATAGGAAATAAGGAAGCGAGGGGTGAGTTTTTTCAATCAGCCAGTTATATTAAACGATTAGCTGTTAAGAGACTTTTTATTGCTGAACGTCCTATTGCTGAATTATCAAGTAACGTTAGAAGATACAAAACATCAAAAAAAGTGATTGCACCTGTATTAAGCCTGCCGATAAACTGGCAGATTAACCACAATGAATGGCAAAGACAAAGAGAACAAGATGCTGATCATATTGCCTTACTTAAGGCTGGCTCAAGTAAGCAAAAGTTTAATTCCGGTAAGTTGCCGAACAGACTTAAAGCTAAGAATGTTTTGGCTAAACAGATATTCCAATCACGCGCTCAAACCCAGCAACAACAAGCTACTGACACATTAAAATCAATTGTTCAAAGCGAAATAAAAAAACGTCAGTGTAATAAGTTTAATGCTTCGCAAGAACAGAACCTTAAGGAAGAAAGTGCAACATATAATTCAGGCAACCAAACATCACTGATTAAAATGGTGACTGAGTTAATGCAAACGATCCACGATTTGCAAACTCAAATTACATCAAACCAGCAACATGAACAACAACGTTTCCAACAGTTAATGAATAACGTGAATAGTTCAGGTATGTCACTAAATCACTCGGCACAAGAGAGAATAATACCAACAAATCTTCCTGTGTCTTTTTTTGACCCGCTCTGACTCTAACAATAACTTTTGCTCTAACTTAAATTAAAAACAGGAGTACTTTCTATGTCACTCATGCCAATGTTGATCCTTGGTGTTTTTCCATTTTCTGTTAATACAGCGGCTTATCAGCAATTACAACGTAATACTAGTTATAAGTGGGCTTCTCAGGAACGGCTTGGCCACCGTACCCTTAAACATTTTGGTATTGGTGGTCCGGGTTATCATTTTATCGGACCAGGTGAAGAATCTATCTCGCTTAACGGGAGTATTTATCCTCAATATAGTGGGATGATTGGGCGATTAAGTTTGTCTGTTTTACGATTACAAGCTGACGCTGGTATTGCGTTGCCACTGATAAGTTTTGGTGGTTTATTGTTGGGACGATATATTGTTGAACAGATTCAGGAGACCAATACCTTATTTTTTGAGGATGGTGCACCAAGGAAAATTGACTTTACCTTGTCTTTAAAACGGTATAACGAAGATCTTCTTTTATTCTAAATTCTTAATTTGGAAAATTATTATGAAAACCCTTTATAGAACCAAACAAAATGATGTATTAGATGATGTATGTTGGCGACATTACATACTAAACACAGTATTAAATAATATGAATTACAACCAACTTGTCAACGAAACAAATTCGTCAATATTAGAAGAGGCTAAATATATGTTGGTTCAACAAGGTCCAAGTGAATCTCTTGATCCTATGATTGACTTAGTGTTGAAAAGTAATCCGCATTTATTAACATTACCTTTAAGTTTGCCTGAAGGGGTTTTAATTCATTTACCAGTGCTTGAAGAACGCATGGTGGAACATATCGAAAATGTTATTTCGTTATGGGATTAATTGGAAGCAGTGATATGGAAAATATAATTAAACGCGCAAAAAACCGATTAACGCCGCCCGCATATAAACTCACTGTCGGCGAAATAGAAGCAGGATCAATTCTAATTGAACGCCTTATTTCTCTTTCGGTCACTTCAAATGGTGGCGGGAGTAGTGATCAACTGTCTTTAATTATTGACGCGAAACCTGGCTTAGATGGTAAACCATTGGAGTTACCTGTAGCTGATGGCACAACAAAAATTAAGTTATGGTTAGGCTATCAACTTAGATTAATTGAAATGGGGATATTTTATGTTGACCAAGTGAGTTTATCTGGAAGCTCTAGTGGGTTTACATTAACTGTTTCAGCTATTCCCAAAGCCATGAACAATCAGTTCAGCGAGCATTGGGCAAGTAAAGGTATTGACGAAATTGTAACTAAAATTGCTAAAAGGCATAAACTTGAAGCCTGCATTGATGAAAAATTAAAATCAGAATTAATTCAAAATATAGAACAAAAAAAAGAATCTGATCTCAATTTTTTGACTCACCTTGCTGTTAATTATGATGCAGTGGTAAAACCCATCGCTGATAAATTAATTTTTTTAAAAAAAGGGCAAGGCACCTCCGCCTCGGGTGAGCTCTTAGCGCCGATACATTTGTTTACTCATGATCTTATTCAATGGGATTTTAAGAAAGGGCAAAGAGAAGAAAAGTACACCCAGGTGCAAGCATGTTACTGGAATTATATGGAAGCCCAATTGGAAATTGTACATGCTGGTGATGAAGGTGTGCTTTGCATTCTTGACGATGTTTTTAATAATGCAGAAATTGCAATGCAAGCTGCTCAAGCAAAATTAAATAAAATACAGCGCAGTAGTGACACCTTAAGCTTAACAGTACTGGGTGATCCTGAATTAACCGCAGAAGCTACCATTAAGCTCAAAGGTTTACATAAAAAAATTGATGGTGATTGGCGTATTCAGTCTGCGACGCATAGCTACAGCAGTAGTGGTTATCAATGTCAATTACAAGCTTACCGAGCCCCTGAATAAAAAGGAGATTAATATGGCGGTGTTTACAGGAACACTCGAGCAAGAATTTATTTGTTTAAAAATTCAGTTAAAACAATTTGCAAATATCAAACTTTCCCCAACAGAGTTGCACTATATTCAAGCTTCAGCTGAACAAGGTGTAAATAATAGCGAGAACACAAGGTTACATAATTTATATAAACGATTCTCATTAGGCGTGTTTGAACAACAGTTAATACTTATGTGCCTGGCAACAGATTTAGATGAAGAATATGTACCTTTATTAGCTCGTATTAATCAAGCGCAACCCTACCCGACAATGGCATTAGCCTTATCATTATTTAGACATTTTGGCGGGGAATTTAAAGTTGAAGAAAGTATTTATGATTGTCTGATAACAAATAAACCATTGCGCTTATATAAAATTATAGAACTGAATTCTAATGAAAATAGTTATTTAAATGCGCCACTTAGGCTAGCTGATGATATTTTACAATACATTATTTCTGATAGTACAAATGTTGGAAAAGCGAGTGTATTCACACCATTGCTTAAGCCTTATTGTCGACCACTATTAATTACTGAGCCCGTAATGTTTTCGGAAAAACAAAGCGCGGAACAGGTACAAAAAATATTGTGTCACAAACAATTACCTTTATTACTGTTAGACACTGAACAACAGCCTGAACTGTCTCATCAGGCTGTTGCACTGATGGCACAAGCCACTGAGCGTAAAGCTTACGTTATTGATTTAGCATGGTTACCTTCAACGGTAGACGATTTAAACATTTTTTGTGAAGCGATAATACGTGAGTTGTATTTGCACGCTGGCTTTTTGCTGTTGCATGCGGAAATTATCAACAAATGCGATCCAGTTATGCGTTCAGTATGGGGAACATGGCTGGAAAAATTGTCTTTAGCCTGCCCTGGTCAATTAATTATTAGTGCGAAGCAACCTCTCAATTTAGGGAGTTTAACAGGGGGCTTTGAAGGGAATATCGAAGGTGCAGCAATGTATCCATTATCCTTGAGTTTACCTTCAAATGAAGAACAACAGCAGTTATGGTTTAATGAGCTAGGCAATGAACTAGGCAATAAATTAGACCAGAGAAATGGTCAACCTTACCAATGGGAACAATTAACTGAACAGTTTTGTTTTAATAAACAGCAAATTATCTCGGTAGCTAGGGAGCTTAAATTATCGAATATTTTAGCAAATGAAGTAGCAAAAGAAACAAAAGTTAAAACAATACAGGCTATAGAATTATGGAAGGCTTGTAAGTTGCAGCAAAAAAGTTTACTGGGTGACATTGCACAGGTTATTCCACCGGGCAGTGCAGGTTGGGACGATATTATTTTATCACCTAAGCATAAAAGTGTTTTAAAAGCGGTTGTTGCCCAAGTGCAAAAACGAAAAAAAGTATATCACGAATGGGGGTTTGGCAGGGGGAAGTCAGCCTATGGTTTAGGCATAAGTGTGTTGTTATCTGGTCCTAGTGGTACAGGAAAAACCCTGGCTGCACGCATTATTGCTAATGAACTACAGCGGGATATTTATCAAATAGATTTAAGCAAGGTTGCTGATAAATACATTGGAGAAACCGAAAAAAATCTGGAAAAAATATTTTTAGCTGCTGAGCACAGTGGTGCAATTTTGTTATTTGACGAAGCAGACGCTTTATTTGGTAAGCGAAGTAAAATTAATGACAGCAAAGACCGACACGCAAATCTTGGTGTAAGTTATTTATTGCAACGTATGGAATCATATAAAGGGATATCTATTTTAACCAGTAACTTTCAAAGCGTGCTTGACGATGCATTTATGCGAAGGATCCGTTTTATGGTGCAATTCTCTTTTCCCGACGTTCAACATCGCCAAAATTTATGGGAACAAATTTTCCCCAAACAAGCACCTAAAGATAATTTAGATTTTAGCAAACTGGCAAGATTATCTTTAACGGGTGGCAGTATTCGCAATATAGTTTTACAAGCAGCGTTTGATGCTGCAAGTAGTGAACAGGCAATATCGATGGCGCATATTTTGTTGGCTTGTCGTCATGAATTCGACAAAACACAAAAAACCTTAAGTGATCATTTAGTTGCCGATTGGTAGCAGTTCAGCAGCTTTTAGGGAAAAAACGGAGAAAAGTATGTTACAGATAAACACATACCTCAACCAGGTTGTTAATAAAATTAATACACAATTTAAAACACAATATAACAAATTAATGGCGTGTGAAGTTTTACCCGGTTATTTAGAAACCACCTCACTGTCTGAAGTACACAGTCAAACGCCTGCAATTTTTGTTACCCATGTTGGTATGGGAGAATTACAAGTACTGCCTTCAGGTCAACAAGACATAAAATTACAGATGGTGGCTTACCTTATTATCCACAATGATGAAAATGCGTTACAACGTGAGCAGGATATGATGGTACTACAGTCTCAATTTTTCAGTTACCTAAGCACTCAACGATGGGGTTTGAACAATGTACATCATGCAACTTCAATACAATCTGCAGATGCACATGGTTTAATAAAAGACTTTAAATCAGACACATCCAGCTGGAGAACCAGTGTTTCTGTTTTAGCACGCGCTGCTGAATTGTATGGCGGTAATGATCCCATCAACCAACTCAGTTTATGGATTGTTAGTTGGGAGCAAGGTTTACGTATTGGGGAAAATACTTTTGATGATGTTAATGAGTTAAATCCAAGTTTGATCACGCCAGAGTTCAGTTCTACAAGCGCTGTATGATCCTCAATTCAGTAATTAAAACAAAATAGATAATAGGAAATAACTAATGGCAAAAATACCAGTAGCTGTTGAAGGTCTGACAATTATTGTCGTGCCTCCAGCCGCAGGCGAAGTGAAAATTGATTCAGTACCGAGCAAAATCAGCAAAGTGAATGGAAAAGGCGTCTATTTCAAAGAAGTCAGCTTCTCGGTTTCTAAAATTAAATTAGCGGTATTAGGCAGTGTTACGCTCGGTACAGCATCAGGTAAACTTATTATCACCGCTCAAAATAGTAAGACGGATGCTGGAGAAATGCTGCGCGAAAAGGATATGAGTGCACCAATCTCTGCTGTTGTGGCACAACATGCAGGTCCGAATAGTAGCAAGATGCCTAGCTCTATTAGTATTACGGTGAAAATAGAGAAGGCTGGTCAATCAATTTTCACTTCACTCTAACCTAAATGGTGCAGGAGCTATAAAATGGAACAAACAGAAAATAATGTCTGTGCTAACAATGATTGTGGATCTATTTCTTTTGATATTAGCGACCATCAATTGATATGGCATCGTTGTCTTGAATGTAATAACAAAAAGTCGATCAAAAATTTTATCGGAACTGATAAAGTTTTTGCACTATTATTTGACGATAAAACTCTACTCTTGTGGGGCGACTTAATGAATACTAATAGCGATAACAGTCAACAGGAGGTAGATCCACAAACGGGTGAAGAAACCAAACCACAACAAGAAAATAGTCAAATATTTACCACAAAAAAAGCATGCGCAGAGCTAGATGAACAAGGTAATGTCACTACTAGTGGTCACCAGTATTATGGTGGTGATAGCACAGCAGTAGAACAAGAACTACACAACATAACTGATATAGTAAGCAATGATTGGGCATTTGCTGCAATAACACAAGATAAACGTGTTGTAACCTGGGGATATAAAGATTTTGGTGGTGACAGTCAAAGTGTACAAGAGCAATTAACAGACGTTTTTCATGTTGCTTCAACTGGGTTTTCTTTTGCTGCTTTAAAAAATACAGGTCAGATTGTGACTTGGGGTGATATTATTTATACAGAAGAACATATTGGTGAAAATGTTACGGATGCAGAAAAAATTCTATCAGAACTCAATTCAAGCGGTGGGTTAGGTGGGAACAGTGGTGAAGTATCACAATTATTACAAGAGCAAGAACAAGAAGTGAAGCAGATTGTTTCAACTCATATGGCGTTTGCTGCACATAAAGTGGATATCTCAAATGGCAATGAAAGCATTGTTGTTTGGGGTAATCACTTTAATGGAGGGACATTCCACTTGGGGCAATATTACCTGTTGGAAGGTATTGCTAGTGTCACTTATGAGGAGGAAAGTTTGATTATAGTTAATGTTAATGGGGACGTAATTGGTGTTCCTGCGCCCTAGTGCTTAAGTGCTCACGAATCAATAAATATTCTTTCTTAGGCAAAAATCCACAGGCAAAGTTTAGGCGATTTACTGATTTAAAATGTTTAACTATTGATAAGTTCTCATTCGCCCAATGAATATCAGCCAATAAACTTGAAAGTAGCACAGAACCCATGCCGAATAATTACCAAAAGATGTTATTTACGTAGGTGACGTAGGATGGGTTATCCGCAGGCGCAACCAATCAAGCCATTGATTTTAATTTATAAATAGATAGGTACCATTAAATGATGGGTTACGCCATTGGCTAACCCATCTTATAACTGTATAGCATCAAGTAAAACCACTTAAGCATTTAATTACCAGATAAAACAATACCTTAGCAATACAACAAGAAAATAACTATGAACCTATTATTTAGCTCGTTAACACATAGTGACGTCAGTAACGTACCGTCAACAATTGATAAAGAATGTGCAAGTGCCCAGTCACCTGATGAAAATCAGCCAATAAACTTGCAAGTGGCGCAGCTTAAACCTATGCTGCTTGATTATAGAGAACGGTTAGCAAATAAAGAGCCTTCAGCAAAAAATACTGAGGTTGATACTCATCGAGTTGTCTCATTTTCAGCTGCACCGTTCTGGCAACAACAGCGTGAATACTATCAGCAAGCGGGGCCAAAGTTGTGGCAGCAAGGCTTAATAGGTAATGACATTACTTTATCACCAACCACAGTGAACAGTTATTGCCAGCTTATAGTGAAATACCTGTTAGATGGCTTGCACAATGGCGCTATAAATCACAACCTGCCTGTATATGTATTAGAACTGGGTGCGGGTTGTGGCCGGTTTGCTATTTTAGTGTTACGTCGGCTGGAAACTTTAGTGACCGAATATGGCCTGGAAGATCTCAACCTGTGTTATCTGATCAGTGATAGCAGTGAAAAAAATCGTCATTTCATTGAAAATCACCCGTATTTACAGCCTTTTCTACATGCTGGCAAAGCAAAGGTTATTGACGCTGACAGCCATTTTTTTAGTAAAACTACAGAACAAAGTAATATTATTGATTATCAGGTTGTTGAACACTTAACTGAAAATGAAGAATTTATAAACAATCAAGGTATAAAAAATAAACCTGTAAGCGACTATTCAGAAGAGCAGCTAATTAATGCGAGTGTAAAAAATCCACTCATTGTAATGACAAATAATTTTTTAAGTCGTTTACCTCAAGAATTGTTCTACCTGCATTATGGACAGTTATATTCGGCAGAGCTGGCTGTTAGTTCTATGTGCATTGATGACAATTATTGTGAAGAAAAGCGTAATGATGAAAACATCAACACTGATACTCAGCAAAAAGAACCAGAAAAATCAGAACCGGAAGCAAAGCCTTGGCATTACCGCTGGAAAAAAATAGATAACCTCGATGCCTGGTTAGCACAGCAAGATAAGTCGGTTCAGCCTTTGTTAAAACAACAACTAACACATTATTTAGCACAGTTACCGCATCAACCATTATTGTTGCCAACAGGGGCATTAACTGGCTTAAGCCAATTACAGCAACAACATCCACAAGGAATGTTATTGCTAACTGCTGATTCAGGTCCAACAGCACTGGTTGAGCTGAAGCAGGTTGAATTAACTCCTTTAGCGTTAACGCCTTCAGGAGTTGATAATGACCAACTAATCCCAGCACAATTAACACAGTTAGCTCTGTCTGCAGATAATAACAATCAGCTTTACTGGCCAGTAAACTTTTTGAGTTTACAACAGTGGGCGGCACAAAATGCTGGTATTAGTCGTACCATTAAACAACAATCAAATGGCATAGCGTTTAACGTATCTATTATTGACCCAGAACAACTCGACTTTGTTATGACTAAGCAAGCAACGCAGCAATTTTTGGTTAATCAAAGCCCTGTTGACAGCTATGCGTTAATTAAAAGTCTTCAAGGTGCAGTAAATGTTTTAACAGAAAGGCAAATTCTTAGTTATATACGTAGCAGTGGTTATGCGCCTAAGTTACTTGCACTATTTTTACCGCGTTTATTAAAACAAGGTGTGTCAATAAATGACCGGTTAGCCTGGTGTGATGTGTTAAGTGAAGTATGGCAAAACTATGTGCCGATTGGTGAGGAAGGAGAAACAGAAGAGTTCGCCTTTAAGCTGGCTTTACTGGCGATAGACCTTAGCCACTGGTTACTGGCTAAGGCCTGTTTCATCAGCTGCCTGCAATGGCAAGGGGAAAGTACAGCAGTGTTTCATAACCTGGCACTGATGTTTGTTTCAACTGGTGAAACTGATCTGGCATTAAAGTTTACTAAGCAGGCAATACTATTAAGTCCGGATGACCAGCAAGCCAAAGAGTTACAAGCAAATATCACTGGGTATCAAACTTACTGTGCAGGCTTGTGTTGGTTTCATTCAGATGCCGTCGATGAAACAATACCTGGAAAAATGCTTAGCCTAACGCCTCTGGCTGACCATCATTTCAATGAATTCTGGCTACAATACCGTGACTTGCAAATAGCGCAATTAACCCGTAGTTACAATTTATCAACACTGGCTGATGTACAAGTTGCAATTCAACACTGGCAGGCAGACAAATACAGAGCGAGTTATGCGGTGGTGCATAAGGAATTTGGTTTGGTTGGTTGTACAAGTTTGGAATTTTCACAGCAAGTATCACAACCAACGAATGGTGAAAAGCAGTTAGATAATGAAGCATATTTTTCTTTTTGGATCGGTACTGATTACCAAAATATGGGCTTTGGTCAGCAGGCGGCAATGTTATGTATTGAACAGGCTAAGGCTATTGCCGAGCAGGGTTTTCTTGATTATTTGGTTACTTCGGTTTGGTCGTTTAATAAGTGCTCTATACATGTGTTGGAAAAGGTTGGTTTTAAGCCGTTGGATTTTGTTTTGGATGAGGATATTAATTCTGAGCTAAAGCAAACGCAACTTCAAGACCAAGTAGGGCATCAGGAGGTTTTCTATTGTTTGCCACTTTTGGTTGATGAATTGACTGATGAGATGAGGGGGAAAATTTGCGAACGGATGAGGGAAAACCGAGATAAATAAAAATATGAGCTTATTGTCTGATTGAATGACTATAATCAATAAAACTTAGCTGTCAACAAAATCTAAACGTGTAAAACATGCTAGCCGAAATCGCTTCAGATAATAACATTGAACAAGCTTACCAATGGTTGTGCAAAGCCCGAAAGGACAGTCATCATAATAATGGCGTCTGGCACTTGCGCTTTCACTGGCAAACACTTAAAGGGCAAATCCAGCAACAATTACTTAATGGTGATTACCATTTCTCGCCTTGTAAGGCGTATAAAGTTGATGACAAATCTGTCGGGGTTTGGTGTGCACAAGACGCTTTGGTGCTTAAGGCTATGTCTTTGGTGTTAACTGAGTACTTTAATACTACCACTACGGCAAAACTCAGTGAGCATTGTTATCACCTTACCGGCAACGGGGGCATAAAAGGCTGTGTGATGGAAATCAAGCAGCATGTTGATGACTATCAGTTTGTTTGTCGGTCTGATGTTAATAGCTATTATGCGACGATTAATCATGAAATTTTATTGAAGCAGCTTGGGGATTTGATTCCTGAGCAATCAGTATTGAGCCTTATTGAACGTATGTTATCGCACCTTGATGATGTTAATGGTGAGTTGTTTTTGGCTGAGGTGGGTATTAATAAGGGTAATCCGTTGTCGCCTTTGTTGGGGGCGGTTTATTTGAAGGTTATGGATGACAAAATTGGTGGTTATTGTGAGCGGCATGGTTTGCGGTATTACCGCTTTATGGATGACTGGCTGATTTTATGTAAAACTCGTCATCAGTTGCGTACGGTTGTGCGGTTGATGTATGAAGTGTTGGATGGGGTTAAGCAAACGGTG